>Ga0209272_10001936_pt1 | contig 12263 bp, 7 predicted proteins | sample tdDd002_FD_187125 | JGI IMG/M metagenome (GOLD analysis project Ga0209272, IMG submission 187125) | Marine sediment microbial communities from the Atlantic coast under amendment with organic carbon and nitrate - tdDd00.2 (SPAdes)... | ecosystem: Environmental > Aquatic > Marine > Coastal >... | reverse complement strand
GATACTGTCACTTTTAAAAGATGCATATCAGAATCGTGACTCTGTAGGGATGATGACTTTCAGAGGGAACAATGCTGAAATGATTTTAAATCCGACACGCAGTATCGATTTAGCATATAAGAAGCTAGGTGATATTAAAGTTGGAGGAAAAACACCTTTGGCACTTGGTATTAAGAGCTCAGTGGACTTGATACGGGGACTGAAGGCAAAAAAAAGTGATATTCAGCCGATTCTTATTATTATTTCTGACGGGCGTGGGAACGTGCCGCTTACAGAAAAGAACCTGATCGAAGAGATTCAGGGTATCTCAATTGATGCTTCAAGAGAAAAAATAAAGTTTATGGTGATCGATACAGAAACAGGCTTCTTGAAGCTGGAGCTGGCAAAAAAAATGGCAGAAAACTTGAATGCTACATACTTTAAGCTCGATGAGATGAGAGATGGGGAATTAGCAGAAAAGATTAAGGTCTATACAAATTAGCTATCTTAAGGGTGGTACATTGCCTCCGTTTTTCATGCTGAGGCAATATAGATAGATTAAAGGAGGGTGAAACATGAGCGAAAAGCAAGTACAACTTACATTCACAGAAGAAGAGGCGGCAAAGCTACAAGCCTCAGCTGAAGCGCACAAGATGACTCTTGAAGAGTTCGTAAAGAAAATGGTTCAGCGATCAATGACAAAGAGCGCTCACTAGTGAGTGCGTAAGCGTTGTTTGCCCGAGTCGATTAACGATTTGGGCAAGCTGACGCTTTGTGTGTATGCAACGGCTTGAGTAATGGGAGGCCGTTTCAATAAATTTGATAAAAGAGATAGTTTTGACTCAACAACAAAATGGAGGATTAAAATGAGTAGATTTAGAGAGAGTAAGCGTATTATATCGCTGGGGATTGTATCAATGCTTATGCTGACTGCTGGTTGCAGCACAAAAACGGAAGTTTCTGAAGTAGAAACGACACCTGTTGAGCAAACTGCTGAAGTGGCAGTTGAAGAAAAGGACTCTAAGCCGTTTTTAGAGCTGGAAAGCCTGATTGCATTATCTGATGTAAAAGAAGACTTGATACCAGACGTAACGTCCGAAAAATGGTCGCTTGGGATTGCATCAAGTAAACCGATTGTAGATCCAAATGGTGAGTACGTTATTGCCGTAGAGCATGAAAAAATGGCAAGATACAATATCGGATCAAATGAAAAAGTATGGGAAGTTCCCGTTTATGGCGGCATTTACAGCTATGTTATTGAAGGTGACAAGCTATTTATGTCAGAGAAATATGCTTATAAGAAGACAAAGGAAGACGGTCATGTAATTTGTCTTGATGCAAATACTGGGGAAGAAATCTGGAAGTACAATGTACAGGAAGACATGGCAAAAGTAGTTGCAAAGTATAAGCCTGAAGATGCCGACTTCAAGGTTTTCTGTAATATTCAAATGACAAATGCGGATGGGCTTCTGTATATCCTTGGCAGTACTTCATGGGTAAAGGAAAAAGTGAATGACAAGACTGAAGTTTTAATGTGTCTTGATATGGATGGAAATAAAATGTGGGAGACGCAGTCTCATGGACTTCCAGGTATGCTAAGCATGAGTGCAATGAATGTTATTGACGGTGTACTTGTTATGGGGAACTATAGCTATGGTGACGCTGTAAATGGTCCAGCTAGTGTCAATGCATTTGATATTAAAAATGGTGAAACTGCTTGGAAATATGAAATCGCAAACGATGCAGAAATGTCATACAATGGAAAAACGAGTCTATCTGTTGGTGTTGTTGATGGTAAAATTGTTGCTATTGCAGCTTTTGGTAAGGCGTATGTCCTTGATACACAAGGCAATCTAATTAACGAATTTGTACTGTTTGAACCTGAAAAGTATGAAGACGTTATGCTGTGCACAAGTGTAAGCCGAAGCAGTACTGGATTCGGCGATGGAGAAATTATTGTTGCGCCGAAGAAGACGACTGTAAAAGGTTCAAGCAGCTATAATTCAGAATCTCCAGCACAACATTCGGCTGTAGGGCTCGTGAAAGTATTTGATCTTGAAGGGAATGTGAAGTGGAACTTCCGACTTGGTGGCTCTGTAACAAATATGAAGCTCGAAGGAGATTATTTGGTTCTTGCAACATCGCATAATCAAGATACGATGGATTATGATTACTGCGGTGTTTATGTATTTGACATTTCACAAGATGGTAGCGCAGAAGAAGTCAATGTTCAAGATGAAAGCGCGCTTGAAAAGTATGTCGGATCATATCAAACTGAGGGTGCAATTCTATACAATTCAGTGGATGTGTCAGCTGATGGAAGCACAATTATTGCAATGACTTGGCCTACAAGGGTTGATGTTGAGAAACATGGAAATCATGAAATGTACATTTTAGACATCAACTAATTGGTTAAAGTTGAGCAAACTAACGATTGGATTCCTTTTAAATGAGGAATCCAATCATTTATTTAGGGGACTGGTGACAGTGGTGGAGTATAACATGCAGCATTTACGTAGTAATAATACATTTAAAAAAAGGCTTATTACTTGTGTCATTCTTTTGGTGGGAATCATGTATGGTATGACAGATGGCTCAAGTGCCGATGTTACAAGCTTCAGCAGTGATGGAGAGTCGACATATTTTACAGAAGGCAAAGTTCTTGATGGGTATTCTGACTCGTATAAATTGAGTATTGAAGGACAATTAGCACCATCGAAGGTTATGTGGAACTGGGAGACAGAAGGTAAGCGAGCTTGGGCTCAAGTGCAATATTCAGATAGGAATATGATTTATTTTGTGATGGAAGGTACACAGGCGCCACAAGCTGAGAACTTAACATTTATTGATAGTAAAGGTGTACCTCAAATCGTGGTTCCAAAGGTGTTAACGATACCAAGTGGTAAAGTCGTGTTGAATTTGAGTGATTTACACCATAAGTATTTTGGTGCGCGCGATGTAAGCGTTGAAGGTTTCAAATTTATGATAGATTCAGAAACAGAATCTGATATCAGTGAGTTTGTTGTACTTGAAAGAAATGAACGAAAGTATGACGAGAATTCTGTTGATTCTAATTATATGGATAAGAAAATTTGCGTCGAGTTACAGATCCCGCAGGGAAATAAACAGAAGTATTACATGCTCAAAAATGAAACGCTTCCTGTTGAAGTGACTGTAAAAGCGCTTTTAGATAAAAAAACAGAAGGACAAATACGTATTCAAGCATGCGAAGGTTTTGAAATCATATCATATCCCGAAGATCTGACAATGGGAAATGATAATGCATTGACTCATGATGTGAATGCCCCTAGCGGATACTACGAGAAAAAAATCGTCGTTATGGCAAAAAGCATTGATTTAGGATCGCTGGATGTAAGTGTAGAATTTGGGAATCTTGAAGAACGATCATCAATAGCGGTCATATGCAAGGATTTGGTGGATGTTAAGAATGGTATGGCTCTTACAGAAGATGGTGTTTACACCTATAAGACAATGACGCGAGGTCATGTGGTCAATAAGAATTTTAAAAATAGCATTAGACTGAAGCAGAATATCTTCAGTGCATTTCATCAAATATTTGGTTTAAAGGAAGATCACTCATATCCTGCGGGTGTCGTGTCTGGTCTTATTCGGAATGATAATGATTATGATGTCCCAGTTCGGATCAAGTTTGCAGTATTAGATCAGAATGGTATTGAAGTCATGCAGTTTCGTGGAGAGCATATCCAAAGAGAAGGCGAGGAATTTGAATCTGTTCCAGAAACCAATGTCATACTGAAATCCAACGATTTGTTTAAGTTCAGTATGCCGGTATATGCTGATGTTTATTCAATTAAACCAGGTCAATACACAGGTGAAATTACAATTGATGTTTTTGGATCGGATATAGGTCTGATTGAAAGAGAATTTGAACTTAATGTACAAAAGGAGTCTCAAATTCAGAAGTTAATTGGAACCGTTGCGATTATTTTCTCCTTATTTGCAGTAATGCTTCTTATTGTGAAGCAAAAGGTATGGCTCAGTGGTATGAGGACCAGAGAAATAATGATTATTGCATTATTTACGACAGTTAAGTTCTCGTTGGTTGATGTATCTTGGTTTGTTATGGGAGATGTGATACGTGCAATTCTGGGACCACTTGGACCATTTATGCATATCATCACAGGCATATTCTGGGATGTAATTAACTCTGTTCTTTTGGTTGCCTTGATTTATATGGTGCGTAGGCCAGGCGTGGTCATTATTTCTTCAGTTGTCAGGGTAATTTTAAAGGGGATCGCCTTTGGATCATTCAATCCCATTGCGATTTTGCTGATTCTTTCGTATTCACTTATAGCTGACGGATTGCTATATGTTACAGGTTTCACCAGCGGAAAGACATCTATGGAACCCGGTCCCAAAGTATTTATGCTGCTTGGTGTGACGTTTGGATTGCAGCATCTTTACTCAACATATGCATTTTATTATATATGGATGTATTTATACAGATTATACTATCCAACATGGTACATAAATGTTAATGCCTTGTTATCTGTTGTATACTCCATAGTCGGTGCCATTAGCGGATTGTATTTAGGAAGAAACCTGAGCAAGGTGGTCAACTAATGAGAAATGAATTTACAGAACCAGAAATTAAGAAAAGTATACTCACTATGTTTGATGTGAGAACAAAGATTGTATTTTTGTTTTGTCTAGCTATGATGGGAATTTTTCTTGAACATTGGCAAGCTCTCATCGTTGGATATATTTTCGTCTGGATGATGGTCATCGTATCTCGTGTATCTTTGAGTAAAGTGAAAGCACTCCTCATTCTCAACATCTTAACAATATGGGGGATTATGTGGGTTCAAGCATTATTTTATGATGCTTATCCTAAGACGCCGCTGTTTTACTTATTGCCGCCAAGAATGGTTGATCCATCCACTTGGATCATTGGTGGACTTTGGGAAGGCATTGCGTTTTACTACGAAGGTTTTAGGCATGGCATCACCCAGTCACTTAGAATGATCACACCAATGACATTTGGGTTGCTTGTATTTTGGACTGAGGATCCGGTCAATATTCTGACGGGACTAAATAAAATGAAATTACCTTACCCCATTGCATTTATGATTATGACATGTCTACGATTTATTCCAATAACTTTCTCGGAGGTGAAAGTAACAATTAATTCTCAGAGACTGCGCAAGTATAAACCGTTCGATATGAAAGGCGTTATATTTTTATACGGGATCTACAATGCAATTATTAGAACAATGGTTCCTCTTCTTGCAAATTGTATTAGAAAGTCATGCAATATGGCAGTTAGTGCAGATTCAAGAGGATTTACAACATCTGGCGAGAGGACATCCTTACGCAATTTACAGATGAAGTTTTCGGACTTCGCCGTCATTTTTATTATGACAATGATGCTTGGAGCTGTAATAGGTTTAAAAGGAGTTATGTTTCTTTCGGAAGCAGGAATTTATCACGATGGTGACTTGATGCCTGTCTATTGGTTTGTAGGAAAATACTTATAATTAAGGAGACTTTTCGATGTTAAGTATTAGAGGACTTTCGTACCGGTATCATTCAAGACATGAACATGCGATTAAGAATATAGACATAGATATTGAAAAGGGTGAATTTGTAATAGTAACAGGCGTTTCTGGGTGTGGAAAATCGACTTTGCTAAAATGCTTAAATGGAATTATTCCTCAAGAGGCATCTGGTGAAATGCAAGGGAAAGTTGAGATCTGTGGGCTAGATACCGCAGAATCACCTATTAATGTCTTGGCCCAGAATGTTGGTCTTGTTTTTCAGAATCCAGATGAACAGATTTTTTCGACTCGTGTACTTGACGAGGTTGCTTTTGGATTAGAAAATTTATGCTTTTCAAAAGACAAAATTATACAGCGGGTTGATTGGGCGCTTGAAAAAGTCGGTATGCTTGATTACATTGATTCGAGTACGAGTGCGCTATCTGGAGGACAGAAACAACGTGTAGCTTTAGCATCTGTGCTTGCATTAAGACCAGATGTACTCGTGTTGGATGAACCATTAAGTCAGCTTGATCCTGAAGGAGCGATTGAGGTTCTGGGAGTTATTAAAAAATTAAGTGATGAAGGTATGACAATAATCCTTGTTGAACACAGACTTCATGAAGTGACCTCCTGGGCTGATCGAATTATTATTATGGATAAGGGTGATGTTGTCATGGATTGTCCTGTGGCTGAAGTGTACAGTCATCTGAAATTGTTTAAAGAGTTGGGGCTGAGAATGCCTGAAAAAGACATTAATTATGATATAGCTGCAATCCGAAAGCAGCCACAAATAGAGCAAACAGAGCAAACAGAACATAATCACAATCGAGTTGTAGAGATCCGCGACGTACATTTCTCATACGGTAAGAAAAAAAGAAAAATGGAAAACTGGGTGCTCAAAGGAGTTAATTTAGATATCAGCAGCGGTGAAATGGTCAGCATTATAGGTAATAACGGCAGTGGGAAGAGCACTTTGCTGCATCATATTGCTGGACTTCATAAGCCTAAAAAGGGCAAGGTGCGAATTGCTGACACAGATACCAAGCGGACCAGCGCATTCAAACTCTCTGGTATAGTAAGCATACTTTTTCAGAATCCGGAACTGATGCTGACTTGCCCAACTGTTTATGATGAAATTGCATTTGGTCCTAGAAATATGAGACTTAAAGCACAACATATTGAAGATATCGTCAATGATGGGCTTCAGTCTCTGGAATTAAGTGAATTATACGACTGTCATCCGCAGGCTATTTCTGGAGGACAACGTCTGCGTTGCGCGACAGCTTCTATTGCAGCAATGCGACCAGATGTTCTTTTGCTTGATGAACCTACCAGCGGACAGGATATTAAAAATGTGGAGAAACTCATGGAATATTGTCAAAGACTCTCTCGTGAAGGGATGACAGTTATATATATAACCCATGATCATGAAATTGCTGTTAAATATTCTGATCGCGTTATTTGTATGGAAAATGGCAACATTGTAGATGATATCAATTTGAAAAATCATAGTTTGAATATCGAAACACATCAGGAGGCCATATGAAATTATTGTACTACAGTGCCAATGGTAATGATCTGAATGTGCTTGAAAAAGCGGTGGAGCATCTTGTTGCTGAAAAGTCCTTAGACATTGAACTATTAGCAATAAGCAAACATGAAATGAGCGATGAATTCAAACGGCGTGAGGTCATTGAGTTCCTGAAGGATACGGACTTAATTCTATTTCGGCCGCATGGTGGGATAGACAGTTGTCCTGGATTTGACGAAGTTATTGAAATAGCTGATGCAAAAACTGATGTGTATATTCATGCATGCAATGCTGCCGCTGCGGAAACTGCTGCGAAGTATTCAACGATGGATGCTTTGAGATGTTACACAATTAGAAAATATCTGGATTTTGGCGGTATCAATAATTTCAGAAATCTGCTCTTATATTTGGCGCAGAAGACTGACGACACTGAGTGGGATGAATGTGAACCACTAGAGACTGCTAGGCAGGGGGTATATCATCCTGAGTTTCCTGTAGCTATGACTTTGCAGGAGTATAAAAAGTCCCTTAAAGAAGATGTACCCACAATTGGGATCTGGTTTCATAGAGAACATTGGATCAACCTGGATCTTGAATATGTTGATGCTCTTATAAGGTCCATAGAGTCAAGGGGTGCTAATGCGATTGCTGTTTTTAGAAGTTCGAGAGGCGAAGAGGAACTTGGAAACATGGGCCCCACAGAGATTGTTCAGAACTACTTCATGGAAGATGGAAAGCCGATTGTCGAATGTCTTGTAAACATGATGATGTTCTCTCAAAAGCTGCTGAACGGTTCAGAAGATCAATTCTATGAAATTTTAAACGTGCCAGTCATAAAGGGCATGTTGTCATTTTCCTCAGAAGAGGACTGGAATCAGAAAATGAATGGTCTTGAGCCGGTAGAACTCTGTATAAATGCTGCACTTCCTGAAATCGACGGCAACCTGATTAGTTATCCGATTGCATTTATGGAGCCTGTTGAGCAAGCTGTCGGCGGTGCTTCGACCGTAAAAAAATACAAGTCGAATATGAGACAAGTCGAGAAGTTGATCAGCCTTGCGATAAATTGGGGCAACTTGAGTCGAAAACTAAATACGCAAAAGAAAGTGGCTATTATTTTCCATAACTATCCGCCGAAGGATCATAACATTGGAACCGCATTCGGTCTTGATTCACATGAGTCAGTTATAAACATACTGAAGGAAATGAAAGAATCGGGCTACTTGATTGACTGGATTCCGGATGATGGTGCGGAGCTAATAGACAAGATTATGGAGCGCGTGACCAATGAAAGAGGATGGACAGATGTTTCTGTAATGGCCCAAAAAGCCGTAGATATCATACCGACAGAAATTTATGGACAGTGGTTTGAGCGTTTAGATAAGAGGCTGAAGAGACAGATAGAAGAGACTTGGGGCCGAATGCCTGGAGATCTTTTCAAGTGTGAAAAGGGACTAATGGTGCCGGGAATTATTAATGGAAACGTCTTTATTGGTATTCAGCCACCAAGGGGGTATCTCGAAGACGGTGTCGATATTTATCATAGTCCAGATTTGCCTATTCCTCACAATTACTATGCATACTATGAATGGATTCGAAATACATTTGGAGCAGATGCAGTCATTCATGTCGGGATGCACGGGAATTTAGAATGGCTTCCCGGCAAATCAGTGGGTCTGTCAAGCCAGTGTTACCCTGAAGCCGCTATTGCTGATCTGCCAAATATCTATCCATATATCATAAATAATCCCAGCGAAGGAACTCAGGCAAAGCGACGTAGTTATTGCTGTATCATAGAACATCTGATTCCAGTGATGCGGGTTGCAAATCTCTATGAAGAACTTGATGAACTGGAGCAAAGTCTCAATGAATATTATCAGGCCAAGCTGGAAACGCCTTCTAAACTCTCGTTTTTACGTGAACAGATATGGGAAAAAGTCAGCGAGGCTAACCTTCATTTTGATCTTAATTACGATGAAGACAGGGCTTTATCCGAATTTGATTCATTTTTAGAGAAACTGCATGGTTACTTAAGCGAGCTGAAAGACACCCAGATACGAGACGGCCTGCATGTGCTGGGTGAGTCGCCTGAAGGTGAGCTGCTGGTTGAATTTCTTGTGACTTTGACAAGGTTGAGCAATGGCGAAACCCCATCACTGCGAGAAGCAATTGCACAGCTTGAAGGCTTTGATCTCTATGATCTGCAAAGTAAAAGAGGTCAGCTCAATGAAAATGGAACAGTCAATGGAGATATCATAGATAAGATTCAGGAAAAGGCAGTGGCGTGTATACGAAAATACAGCGATTGTGATTTTGAATATGAGAGATTCAAGAATACTTTAAGTGAGTTCATAGGCGAGACAAGCAGTGAGCTGCTGTCGGTCATGACGTTTATAGGTGAGAGTTTGGTGCCGAACTTACTACGAACTGAAGACGAGTTAATCAATACCATAAGAGCACTTGGTGGCGAACATATCTCAGCAGGACCTTCGGGCAGTCCATCAAGAGGTATGGCTCATATCCTGCCTACAGGGAGAAATTTCTATTCAGTTGATCCCATGGCGATGCCGACAAAATCAGCTTGGAAAATCGGAGAAAATCTGGCAGTGGACGTACTTGATCGGTATTTGAAGGAAGAAGGCAAATACCCGGAAAGCATTGGAATGATATTCTTTGGCGGAACGACTATGCGAACAAAAGGTGACGATATAGCCGAAGCGTTGTACCTGATGGGTGTGAAGCCTGTTTGGAAAAAGAGCAATGGACATATTACTGGTCTTGAAATTATTCCCCTTGAAGAATTGGGACGACCGAGAATTGATGTCACGGTAAAAATTAGTGGATTTTTCAGAGACGCATTCCCGAATATTATTGAATTATTTGACGAGGCTATTCAAATGCTCGCATTTTTAGATGAACCTCACGATATGAACTATATTGCTAAACATGTCAGTGCGGATATGGAAAAATGGATTGAAGAGGGACATTCTAAATCTAGAGCAGAAGAAGAAGCATGCTATAGGATTTTTGGATGTAAACCTGGGTCTTATGGTGCTGGTGTGAGTGATTTGATTGACTCAAGGAAGTGGGATACTCAAGGTGATCTTGCTGATATATTTATGGAATGGGGCAGTTATGCCTACACAAGCGGACGTTATGGTGATAAATCAATAGACACATTTAAGCGACGTTTATCTAAAATAGATATAGCTGTTAAGAACATTGACCACCGCGAACGTGGAATATTAGATAGCGACGATTATTATACTTTCCATGGAGGCATGATCGCAGCAGTAAAGAAAGAAAAGGGGAAAGTTCCAAAAGCCTATATCGGAGACAGTTCTGATGGAGAGCGCGTTTGCACAAAGACTGTTGAAGAAGAGATTCGAAGGGAATTTAGAACGCGAATATTCAATCCTCAATGGCTGGAAAGTATGCAAAGACATGGGTATAAGGGCGCTTCAGATATTTCGCAGTCGATTAATTTTTCTTTCGGATGGGACGCTACAGCCGATGCGGTAGACGACTGGATTTATGAAACCTATGCTGAGAAGATTGCTCTTAATGAGGCGTTTAAAGAATGGTTTGAAGATGTGAATCCATGGGCACTTAAGAATATGACTGAAGTGCTTTTGGAAGCAATTCAAAGGGGATTATGGGATGCTGATGATCAAATGAAACAAGATCTTCAGTTGACTTATCTGAGCATCGAAGGTGACATTGAAGGGAAATAAATTGGGGGAACAAATCATGTCTATCGAAGAGAATTTGCATGAGTATTGGGATATTTTTGCCAAGAATTACTCGAAGAGAGTTGGCTACGAATTAACAGTCTATCAAAAGGACACTTGGTTGGAGACACTAGGAGAAATTGCTGATACGAATCAGGTGCTTGATGTTCTTGATGTGGGAACTGGGCCAGGTTTTTTGACACTATTGTTTGCTGAATTGGGACATAGAAGCGTTGGTGTGGACTTTTCTCAGGAGATGCTGACGCTGGCTGAAAAGAATGCAGCTGAACAAAATCTGGAGTGCAAATTTGTCTGCTCTGATGCGATGAAACTACCTTTTGAAGATAACAGCTTTGATATGGTCATTAATCGACACTTGCTTTGGGCGCTTGTTGATCCTGCTAAAGCAGTAATGGAATGGAAACGGGTTTTAAAACCAGGCGGTAAACTTGTTATCATGGATGGTGCATGGGATACAGATGATCAGACCATTGTGGATAAAGCTCGAAAAGCACTGGGGAATCTGTTAATTATGCTTCGAAGAAGAAGCTTTAAGGCTAGAACAAATGAGCGCTTCCGAGCATTATATAAGCACCTTCCGTATCGTGGTGCAGATGATGAAAAAATTGGTCAATTGATGAAAATATCAGGACTTGGAATGATACGAACACATGATATATCGCGATTAATCCTTGCGGACTTGTGTGGTAGATCGTTCGGGCATAGACTGATTTATAATTACAAACGATATATTGTTATTGGTGAGAAGTAGCTTGCTGACTGCATTTTCAGATAAAAGTCCATTATGCAGAATGATTCTCTGCTCATAATAATAAATAGGGAGATAAAGACAATGAAAAAAGGTATTCTAGTAGTAAGCTTTGGAACAAGTTATGAAGAGACAAGAAAAAAGTGCATTGAAAGCATTGAAAACAAAATTACTGAGACCTTCAAGGATTATACGGTAAGAAGAGCGTTTACTTCAAATATGATCATCAAAAAAATGAAATCGGTCTATCAAATGGATGTTGATACACCTGAGCTGGGTCTGGAAAGAATGATTCAAGACGGTATTACAGATATTACTGTTCAGCCGCTTCATATTATTCCTGGCTTTGAGTACGAGAAGATCAAGAGTGCAGTCGCAAAAGCGAATCACAAAACAGGTGTTCAAGTTAAGCTGGGAGATCCTCTGTTAAATACGATCGAAAACTATCATGAAACGATAGCCGCTTTGAACACTCAAATGCCAAGTGAAAATGAAAGAGAAGCCGTTCTTTTTATGGGACATGGAACTGAGCACCATGCTAATGCGTGCTATTCTTTGCTGCAAAGACTATTTGACGATCAAAGGAAAGATGTCCTGATTGCCAATGTGGAAGGATATCCAGAACTGGATGATATCATGCCGAAAATGAAAGGTAACTATGATAAATTAACACTCATGCCGTTGATGCTGGTTGCAGGAGATCATGCTCAGAATGATATGGCTGGAGACGA
>Ga0209272_10001935_pt1 | contig 12265 bp, 10 predicted proteins | sample tdDd002_FD_187125 | JGI IMG/M metagenome (GOLD analysis project Ga0209272, IMG submission 187125) | Marine sediment microbial communities from the Atlantic coast under amendment with organic carbon and nitrate - tdDd00.2 (SPAdes)... | ecosystem: Environmental > Aquatic > Marine > Coastal >... | reverse complement strand
CCAAACGGGCTTTGGCGCCCCTGATATTCTCAGCCCAGTGCTCGTCCTGTGCCCACATCTCAATAACCAAAGGTGCAGCGTAGTCAATCTGTGCCAGTGTTTTGAATATTGCACTGAAATCTACCTGCCCCTCGCCGATCACCAGATCCCTAAACTGCCCCTTGCTGGTATCAGACACCTTGAGGGTATCTTTTAAGTGGATCTGAACAATATGATCACGACTAAGCTTCAGCTCTGTGCAGGTATCATAATTCCAACCGGTGATATTACCGACATCTGGGTAGGCCATAAAATAAGGCGATGGAATTTCACGTTTCAATACCTCGAATTTACTGAGGGAATTAAGATATGGCGTGTCCATAATTTCAACGCCAAGCATCACCCCTGCCCGCTCAGCCATTTTTGCTGACGCCTTCATTCCCTCGATAAAACGCTGGTGAGTGATATCGTTTTGAGGCTCATAATAAACATCATACCCAGCCAACTGAATGCATCTCACACCCAGTTTATAGGCGAGATTGATTGCCTTCTCCATAATAACGTAAGCTTCTTTGCGTGTTGCTTCGTCTTCAGAGCCAAATGGAAATTTGCGGTGAGCACTCAGACACATGGAATGCAGCGGCATTCCATATTTTTCACATAGGTGACGCAAGGTATAAATCTCTTTATCGCTCCAATCAAGGCGAGAACGACGCTCATCAGATTCATCGACAGAAATTTCAACAAAGTCAAAGCCCAGCTCTTTGGCATTCGTTAGCCTTTCTTCCCAGGATAATTCATTAGGCATGGCCTTTTCATATATCCCCAAACGGAATTTTTTATCAAAGTTGTGCATATTTCCCCCTGTTGTATTTAATCAGTTGCTCACGCGCTAAAGTAAGTTGAGATGATATCGGCGATGCCCTGTCCGTCGTTTCCTTCAGGAGTCAATATATCTGCCGCGCGCTTGACGACATCGTCTGCATTGGCCATTGCCACTCCAATACCGGCCAATTCGATCATCGATATATCGTTGTGGTTATCGCCAATAGCAATAACCTCAGATGGCTTTATGCCGATGGTTTGAATATATTCAGCAAGCCTAGCCCCCTTGGTATTGCCCTTGTTGGCAAAATCAATACGGTTAGACCATGACTTTTCCCCGGAAAATTCATCTTGAATAAATGGCAATTGAGTAAATGATTCGATCTGCTCGATATCCCCTTCTACAACGAACTTCCAAATATAATCATTTTGTTCCAGCTCATGCTCAAACGAAGCAATACGCCTGATCTCTGGTTTAATAGCTGCGGGAAAGTCCTCAGCCCATGCCTCCAATGCCTTCATATATTCAATCGGGTTTTCTGATGAAAATGTCATAGCATCCGTTACATACATCACCATATTTAACTGGTGCTGACGGGCGAGCTGAAGAAACTGCTTGGCTTTATCTTTGGGCAAAGCATTTTCTTTAACTATCAACTCATTATTGAAGTCATAAATATAAGTACCGTTACAGCTAATAATCGGGGTATCTAGCCCCAACTCGTGATGATATGGCTTGGCGGCCGTGTGGTGTCTGCCAGTTACCAGCAAAACGACGACATCATCTTTGATCCGCTGAATTTCTTTATTAACCTGCGGCAATATTTCATGCTGCGAAGTGAGCGTCGTACCATCCAGATCGAGAGCTAATAATTTATATTTCACGGGTTCACCTTGTCTGACTCTAATAACAGTAAGCAACATGCCAGTTATGGCCGGCAATACACCTCAGGATTAAAAAGAAGGGCTACCTTCCAACATACGATGCGAACCGAAAACAGGAAGATAGCCCAGTATTTTTACCCGAGTGTTAAGCCAATTACCTTATAGGAAGGCCTTATACGGCAGTTCCGGCTCATCTGTGTAGATATCGCGGAAACCGCGGAAGTGTTGGTAATGCATACGGCCCTTGTCTGTCGGGTACGTATATTTACCGCCGACCTGCCAGAAGAACGGGGCAAAGCCATATTGCAGACGCTCTTTCTTCATGTTCCACAAGACTTCAATTTCACGAGGATCATTTTGGAAATTGGCCCAGATATCATGGTGGAAAGGAACAACCACTTCACAATCCAGCGCTTCACCTGCGCGAAGAATGTCAGAAGCCGTCATCTTATCCGTGACCCCACGAGGGTTTTCCCCGTAAGAAAGAAGCGCGACATCGATCTTATGATCGTTACCGTGTTTCGCGTAGTAGTTGGAGTAGTGAGAGTCACCAGAGTGGTATAGCGAACCGCCCGTCGTTTCGATGAGATAGTTAACGGCGCGATCATCCATACCGTCCAGGATGGCTTTGTCATAAGAAGACGTACCTTCAGGCAGCGTCACAAGCGCGGTACGGTCGAAGGAATCAAGCACTTTAATCAGTGCGTCACCCACTTGGATTTCATCGCCCACTTTAGCAACGATGCAACGCTCTTCTGGAACACCCCAGCCAGTCCATAGATCGACACACGCCTGCGGACCAATAAATTTAACGTGGTCGCCGCAGTTTTGCAGCACAGCAGCCGCTACGTTTACGTCGATATGATCAGCGTGGTCGTGAGAGGCAAGCACCGCATCGATTTCTTTGATTGCAAACGGGTCCATTGGGAAAATTGAAGTACGAAGGTTTGGCTGTAGTTCACGAACACCGCCCATACGCATCATCTGATGTTGGTTTTTCATTAATGCGTTTTGTTGGGTCTTCTTGCCTGTGCCACACCAGAAATCCATAGAGATATTGGTGTTGCCTTCAGTTTTTAACCAAACACCGGTACACCCCAGCCACCACATAGAGAACGTTCCAGGTTGAACTTCAGTTTTTTCAATTTCTTCGTTTAACCAAGTACCCCACTCTGGGAATGTATTTAAAATCCACGATTCACGGGTAATTTCATTTACTTTGCTCATTACAGTAACCTTTCGTTTTGGGATGTAATCAACCAAAAAGTGTTGTTGTCCGAAAGTCACCTTTCGACTGAAATTTTAAACCAAGACAACGTCGATGCCTTGCTGTTGAAGCTGTTTCACCACATCAGGATCTGCTGCCCTACCTGTTATCACCACATCTAGTTGCTCGGAAGACGCAAACAGCAAGCCCGCTTTCTGGCCCACTTTTGAGCTATCCACCAAGGCAACCAACTTGCTGACCTGGTTAAGCATTTTGTGCTCAGCCATTGCCGAGAGCATATCCATCTTGTAGAGCCCTTCGGCCGTCAGGCCTTTGCCACTGGTAAACATGTAATGACCAGCGTAGAACGATGTCATCTCCTGATGCGGCGCAAGAATTAAGCTGCGTGTTTTATGGTACTGCCCACCGACAATCACCACGCCATCATGGTCCTGCCCGATGAGGTATCTCATCAAAGGAAAGTAATTAGTGATCACCTGAATGTCGCGACCACAAATCTCTTTTCCCAATAAGAAGGCAGTAGAACCACAATTAATCACGATACTGTCACCAGGTGCGCACATGTTGGCGGCATAATGCGAAATACGTACCTTCTCATCATGATTGAGTGTTTGGTGAATATTCATTGGCGACCAGTAGGCGCGCTGATGATCAACCACCTGAGCACCATTACGTACTTTCTTTAGCTTTCCCTTCTCATCTAACTTGTTGATATCTCTTCTCGCTGTTGCGGGGGAGACGCCAAACTTGTTAATCAGACTTGAAACAGTGATCGAGCCTTTCTGATTAAGAAGATCCAGTAACGCATTGTGGCGCTGTGACTCAGTCATATCTCTTACTCACTCTATGACAACTCATGACACAGGCCGACTATAACAATCACAAAAATGATTAGCAATGATTATTGTGAGCATTTTGTGATTAAACGCTAATTTACTGGCAATAGATATTTCACATGAAAGGACGAAACAATAAAACAGCTTAAAAACAACAAGTTATAAGAAGGCTGTCATATTAATCGACCTCGGTGATAAATATGGCAGCGGTGATACAATGATGAGGAGATCTGAATTAGTCGTTTTGAAAATTGATATCGATCAATATTGACGCAATATACACGAGATCACTCTCACACAAAATCACAAATGGTCTTTTTGTGATTATTTATGATTGCTATGGTGATTACGCGAACAGAGAACAGGTAGATAGAACAGAGAATAAGAAACGGCAAATAAGCCTATCACCCCCATTTACATGAAGCGACGGAGCATCATAATGGAAACCCTATACGACATATTCTATATATTTTACAGCCAGGTCATGACCAAAGCGCCGCTACTCCTCGGCCTAGTGACATGTATTGGCTACTTCCTATTAAAGCGTGATAACACCACTATCCTTAAAGGCACAATCAAAACGATTGTCGGCTTTATGCTGGTTCAAGTCGGTGCCGGAACCTTGGTAAAAGGCTTTAAGCCCGTTATCGAAAAACTGTCCGAATACCACAACCTAACCGGCTCTGTCATTGACCCCTACACCACAATGATGGCCACCATGGAAACCATGGGCGAGAACTATTCCTGGGTTGGATACGCCGTATTAATGGCATTGGGTATTAATATCCTGCTAGTAGTATTCCGCCGCTTCACGGGTATTCGCACCATCATGCTGACTGGCCACATCATGTTCCAGCAGGCGGGTTTGGTCGCCGTGTTCTACTTCGTTCTTGGCGCATCCATGTGGGAAACCATCATCTATTCGGCAATATTGATGGCGCTATACTGGGGGATCTCCTCCAACATCATGTTCAAGCCAACGGAAGAAGTGACTGGCGGTGCCGGGTTCTCTATCGGTCACCAGCAGCAAATTGCCTCTTGGATTGCGACTAAAATCGCACCAAAACTGGGCAATAAGGACGACAGCGTCGACCATATTGAGCTGCCTAAGTGGCTTCATATCTTCCATGACAGCATTGCGGCAACAGCCATCGTAATGACACTGTTCTTCGGTATCATTCTGCTTTCATTTGGCCTGGATAACCTGCAAGCCATGGCCGGTAAAACCCATTGGAGTATTTACATTCTCGAGACTGGCCTGAAATTCGCCGTAGCTATTCAGGTAATTGTTGCCGGTGTGCGGATGTTTGTTGCCGAGCTGTCTGAAGCATTCAAAGGGATCTCCGAGCGTGTTATTCCTAATGCCGTGCTGGCGATTGACTGTGCAGCCATCTACGCTTTCTCACCGAATGCCATGGTATTTGGCTTTATGTGGGGTGCCATCGGCCAATTCGCTGCCGTTCTAGCCATGCTCGCCTTCGATGCACCTATTATGATCATCCCAGGCTTTATCCCGATGTTCTTCTCGAACGCCACTATCGGTGTATTCGCCAACCACTTTGGCGGCTGGAAAGCGGTCATGAAGATCTGTTTCGTAATGGGGATCATCGAGGTTGTCGGTTCTGCCTGGGCGATTCATCTATTCAGCCAATACGGTACTGAATTTAACGGCTGGATGGGTATGGCTGACTGGGCTCTGGTATTCCCGCCAATCATGCAAGGGCTGTCATCTTCATCCATGTTCTTCTTTGTCCTACTGGCTCTGGCAGGCGTCTACATGTTCTTCGCCTCTAAGACTCTACGTGCCGAAGAAGATGCCGAGGCAGCTGCCGCGGCGACAGCCAGTGCAACAATTACAACCGATACAAACAGCGAACGAGTAGCAGACATTGCCGACCAGGCTATTGCAAGCTCCGAAGGACGCGCCATACGTATCCTTGCAGTATGTGGCAATGGTCAGGGCTCATCCATGATGATGAAAATGAAAATTGGCAAGTATCTGGAGAAGAAAGGGATCCCTCATGTAATGGACTCGTGTGCAGTCTCTGACTACAAGTCGAAACTGGCCAGTACTGACATTATCGTTTCATCAAAACACTTGGCGGGCGAGATGGACGCAGGCGAAGGCAAGTTTGTCCTCGGTGTCCAGAATATGCTGAACCCGAATTCATTTGGCGATGAACTATTAGGCCTTATCAACAAAAACCTTGCTGACTAATAAAAACAACACCACGAGCTATTAGAAATATCCTGCCAGCCAACAGGTTGGCAGGAACTGGAGAAGAGCAATGAACTTTAAACAATCACTCATCGAAAATAACTCAGTTAACCTACAGGCTGACGCTACAACCTGGCGGGAAGCTATTAAGCTGGGCACCGACATGCTAATTGCATCAGGCGCTGTTGAACAAAGCTATCACGATGCAATCATCTGCAGCGTAGAAAAGCTGGGCGCATATATTGTTATTGCTCCTAACTTCGCCATGCCCCACGCGCGCCCGGAAGATGGTGTTAACCGCACAGCTTTTGCGTTGGTTACGCTAAAAGAGCCGGTGTACTTTGAAGGTGAAGATGAGCCGGTTGATGTGATGGTTACTTTAGCGGGCAGCTGCTCGGACGAGCATATGGAAGGTCTGATGGAGGTCACCCAGGTACTGGAAGACGACGACAGTGAAACTGGTGTCGATCTTGACAAACTCCGCGCCTGTCGCAGCAAAGAAGATGTCTATGCGGTGATTGATGCTGCGCTTGTTGAGGCCTAATTGGGAAGCATGCCCAATAAGAGAGTTATTATGTTTAAAGCACTGAAAGAAAAAGTACTGGAAGCAAACCTCTTGCTACCAAAATATGATTTGGTCACATTTACCTGGGGTAATGTTTCCGAAATTGATCGCGAAAATGGTGTCATTGCGATTAAACCGTCAGGTGTTGAGTATGATGTTATGAGCGCCGACGATATTGTTATTGTCGACTTAGACGGCCGAGTTCTTGAAGGAGCGCTCAACCCATCAAGTGATACGGCAACCCATATAGAGCTATATAAAGCATTCAGCTCCGTTGGCGGTATTGTTCATACCCACTCAAGAAATGCAACGGTATGGGCACAGGCCGGATTAGATATTCCAGCTCTGGGTACTACGCATGCTGATTACTTTTATGGTGATATTCCCTGTACCCGTCAGCTAACCCCTACGGAAATTGAAACGGAATACGAAAAAAATACCGGGCTGGTGATCATTGAAGAATTCAGCCGACGAGATATTGATCCAAAGGCAGTACCTAGCGCAATTGTCTCTGGCCATGCGCCTTTCTCATGGGGAAAAAATGCTCATGATGCTGTCCATAATTCGGTGGTACTGGAAGAAGTCGCAGCGATGGCACTAGCAACCCGCTCACTAAATAGCGGAATTAAAGTACAGCAAGAACTATCGGATAAGCATTACAATCGCAAGCATGGTAAGAATGCGTATTATGGGCAGAAATAACAGTTAGATTATTTCTATTCCTTAATGATTTAAGTAAAAAATATATCGTTCTATCTTAGATAGTCTCTAACTATCGACATTATTACGTCGTCATAATGCTGAAAATAAATTTCAATTTGTTATTTGGAAGATGAACCAATCATTATTTGAATAACGTTACTCACTTTAAACTATTGAGAGAAATAACCATGACTAAGCCATTAATCCAAATTGCGCTTGATTCTACCGACCTAGATACAGCCGTATCAATTGCCAATAATGTCGAGAGCTTCGTTGATGTTATCGAAGTCGGTACTATTCTTGCGTTTGCCGAAGGAATGAAGGCTGTACGAACTCTTCGCGCTAACCACCCTGATCATATTATTGTCTGCGACATGAAAACCACTGATGGCGGTGCTATTTTGGCGCGTATGGCATTTGAGGCCGGTGCTAACTGGCTTACCGTTTCCGCCGCAGCGCACATTGCAACCATTGAAGCGTGTAAAAAGATTGCAGATGAGCTCGGCGGTGAAATCCAGATCGAGCTATACGGCAACTGGACCCTTGAAGATGCTCAGGCGTGGGTTGATCTTGGCATCAAGCAAGCCATTTACCACCGCTCACGCGATGCTGAACTTGCAGGTGTTAGCTGGACAGACAGCGACATCAACCGTATGCGCGTCCTTTCCGAACTCGGCCTGGAAGTCTCCATCACGGGCGGCATAGTGCCACAGGACATTCATCTGTTTGAGGGGATCAAGGCAAAAACCTTTATCGCAGGCCGTGCATTAGCCAATGATACCGGTAAAGAAACCGCAGAAGCACTGCGCACCGAAATTAATAAATACTGGTAATCAATACTAGCAACAAATAAGAGTGTATCCCCATAGGGGAACACTCTGTAGCACCCTCCTATCTCTTGGCCTGCTCCCACAGGCCTTTTTTATTAAGCAAGAGGCCATCATGCTCGCTGGGATCACTACGTTAAAAAATAATACTTATAACCAAACGCCTGTATCCAAAAACCAGCACCTGCCGATACCGCGCTATAGTATCGGGAAAAATAAATTCGAAACTGAAATGATCCGGTTCTATCGTGCCCGCGACAAGGTTCAATGCCACCTGGAACAACTTAGAGATCAGACGGCCGAAAATAATGACCGAAAGCAAGCCCAAGTATTCGAACTTTATATTCAGCTATTAACCAATCACGACGTTGAAACAGCAACCAATGATGCTGTCGCTGACGGGCTTAATATTGAAGCCGCCGCGCTCGATGCATTAGATAAATATACGGATTTGCTAATATTGCTCGATAATAAAAGGTTTGCCCAGCAAGACAGATACATCAAAGAGCTCAGTCATAAACTACTGTGGCACCTGGCACAGGTATAAATAAGTTATCCCAAAGATCATGTTAATCATCTAAATGATTAACAATGATTGTAGTGACAAATGGGTGATTATGACAGATAACATCACGATGAGATAAATTGAAACTGGTTGAGTATAATCTAACGGCTCCCAGATAACCAAAGCTTCACTCAAGAAAATGGCATCTAAAAACCCACACACGACGGATACTCATTCAACTTTTGCCACTATTATTTATAATAATATCACTTAAGTGATCGCGATCACCTTCATCGCAGGACAAGCGAGATCGTTTCCACAAAAAATCACATGTTGCCTTCTTGTGATTATATGTGATTGTTATGGTAACTCCCGAAACGAAATAGCGACTTGCCGCTGACGCCTTTCGTTTGAGCAGAGAGACGGAGCCTCATAATGGAAACCCTGTACGACATCTTCTATATATTTTATAGCCAGGTGATGACCAAAGCGCCGCTTCTCCTCGGGCTAGTCACATGTATTGGTTACTTCCTGTTAAAACGTAACTACACCACCATTGTACAAGGCACAATCAAAACGATCGTCGGTTTTATGCTGGTACAGGTGGGCGCAGGTACGCTGGTTGCGGGCTTTAAGCCGGTTATCGAGAAGATGTCCGAATACCATAACCTCACCGGCTCGGTCATTGACCCCTACACCACCATGATGGCCACCATGGAAACCATGGGAGAGAACTACTCCTGGGTTGGGTACGCAGTACTGCTGGCCTTGGCAATTAACATTCTGCTCGTGATCTTCCGTCGTATCACGGGGATCCGCACCATCATGTTGACTGGTCATATTATGTTCCAGCAAACAGGTTTGATTGCGGTCTTTTATTTCATCCTCGGCGCTTCGATGTGGGAAACCATTATCTACTCAGCGGTGTTAATGGCGCTGTACTGGGGCATCTCCTCTAACATTATGTTCAAGCCCACCCAGGAGGTCACCGGAGGAGCCGGCTTCTCTATCGGCCACCAGCAGCAGGTTGCCTCTTGGATTGCCACCAAAGTAGCCCCCAAACTGGGAGACAAAAAAGACAGCGTAGACAAAATCAAGCTGCCTCAATGGCTTCATATCTTCCACGACAGCATTGCTGCTACCGCCATCGTGATGACGGTATTTTTCAGCATCATTCTGCTTTCTTTTGGCCTGGATAAACTGCAAGCCATGGCAGGTAGTACTCACTGGACCATTTACATTTTTGAAACCGGAATGAAATTCGCTGTCGCCATTCAGATAATCGTTGTTGGCGTACGCCTGTTTGTTGCCGAGCTGTCTGAAGCATTCAAGGGGATCTCCGAGCGTGTGATCCCAAATGCAGTCCTGGCGATAGACTGCGCTGCAATTTATGCCTTCTCACCCAATGCCATGGTATTTGGCTTTATGTGGGGGGCCATCGGTCAGTTTACCGCGGTACTGGCCATGCTGGCCTTTGACTCCCCTATCATGATCATTCCCGGCTTTATCCCGATGTTCTTCTCGAACGCCACCATTGGTGTCTTTGCCAATCACTTTGGTGGCTGGAAAGCGGTCATAAAAATCTGCTTTGTCATGGGGATCATCGAAGTCGTCGGCTCTGCCTGGGCAATTAACCTATTCGGCCAGCACGGCACTGAATTCAACGGCTGGATGGGAATGGCTGACTGGGCACTGGTCTTCCCACCCATCATGCAGGGGCTCTCCTCTTCATCCCTGTTCTTCTTTCTGTTGCTGGCGCTGGCAGGCATCTATATGTTCTTCGCATCCAAAAAACTTCGCGCCGAAGAAGATGCTGAAGCCGCAATAACCATTAAACCCAACGGCAGTGGTGCACAATTAACTGAAAATACTACGCAGACAGACGTAAACCCAGAAGATCGCGCAGTCCGTATCCTTGCGGTGTGCGGGAATGGCCAGGGTTCCTCCATGATCATGAAGATGAAAATTGGTAATTACCTGGAAAGTATAAATATCCCTCACATAATGGACTCATGTGCAATCGCTGATTACAAATCCAAGTTGGCCAGTACAGACATTATCGTATCTTCAAGGCACCTTGCCGGAGAAATGCAGGTCAGTGAAGGCAAATCTATATTGGGCGTCCGGAACATGCTAGACCCGACTTCCTTTGGCAATGAACTGCTCGATCTTATTAACGACAAATTAAATAGCCGACAGGTGGAAAACCACTTATATAAAAGAGTGAACTTCAGGCAATCGCTCATCGAAAACAATTCAATTATGCTTCAGGCTAATGCCGCCAGCTGGGAACAGGCCATCAAGCTGGGTACCGACATGCTAATTACCTCTGGTGCTGTTGAGCAACGCTATCACGACACGATAATTCGCAGCGTGGAAAAGCTGGGGCCTTACATTGTTATTGCACCCAGTTTCGCTATGCCTCATGCCCGCCCGGAAGATGGCGTTAACCGAACTGCCTTTTCCCTCGTGACGTTAAAAGAGCCGGTGTACTTTGAAGGTGAAGCAGAACCGGTTGATGTGATGATTACCCTCGCCGGCAGTTCATCCGATGAACATATGCAAGGCCTGACGGAAGTCACCCGGGTACTGGAAGACGAAGACAGTGAAACAGGCATCGATCTGGATAAGATCCGTGCCTGTCGCAGCAACGAAGATGTCTATGCAGTCATTGATGCCGCTCTTGACGGTGCATAATGTAGATCAGCTCTGGGGATTTAAGGCGTTCTCACCAATTTAAAACCGCCTTCTTCTTTCATCACTCGAACATTAAACCCCTTCTCTTTCAACGCGTCATAATTATGTCCAGCAATTGAGGGCCAAACCGCAAGCGCCGACAACCGCGAATCTCCCGTATTCACCAACCGGTGAGCAATAAACCCGCCAATATGATGAATACTCCCCGGAAAGACTTTTTCGACCGTTACGGACCCATTTTGAGCCTGTAGGATAAGCAAGCCCTCTCCCACACTTCCAAAATAGTATTCGGCTTGTTCTATACGCTCATGAAAATGCCCTCGGGTCATGAAAAACTCATCCCCCACACAACCCGCCTCAACATGCGAGACACCGAAATTAAGCTCACCTTCAGCAGATTCTGTTGGCAGCATCTCAACACGATAGACAACGGTGTTTCCCGGTAGCGACTCATAGGCCGCTTGATTGGCAAAAATGCCGTTCAATGCGGATAGCTGTGTTGCTTTCTCGACGAGGTTTTCCGTGCTTATCTTACCTGTCACGTAATTGATGCTGGGGGGTGTTGATACGTCCATATGTTGTCCTTACTTTGCAATTCTGAGCAATTCAGAAAAGGCCAAAAATAGGTGATAGAAAGTACTCGCTGGCGAGTTCTTTTGTAATGGCAGCCCATCACTATCGAGCTGATCAAACCAAAGCCCCTTTTTCGCCGGATTCAGATAAGCACTGAAAATCGCCTCAACGGCCTGGCAGACACGTTGTTCCCGTTCCGGAGATGGATTGCGCTCCCATAGCGCTATCTGAGCTTTAAGGTATTCGGTTTGGCACCATAACCTGGATGTTGAACGAAATACCTCCCCACTATTTTTCACCTCATCTCGAACCAACCCGTTGTCGTTGTGCCCATACGCCGAGGCAAAACGATTCAATTTTGCGATGTAAGCTGACACATCGATCCCTGCCAGCTTTTGATAATGATGTAGCAACCAAATCCATTC
>Ga0209272_10001933_pt1 | contig 12281 bp, 13 predicted proteins | sample tdDd002_FD_187125 | JGI IMG/M metagenome (GOLD analysis project Ga0209272, IMG submission 187125) | Marine sediment microbial communities from the Atlantic coast under amendment with organic carbon and nitrate - tdDd00.2 (SPAdes)... | ecosystem: Environmental > Aquatic > Marine > Coastal >... | reverse complement strand
TTTCACCTTCTTTTGGATTCATACTTTAAACATTGAAATTTTATTGTTTCTTAAAGAATAAAAAAATCTACTCTACTGGGGCAATACACTCTACCGGACATACTCCTGCACAGGCACCGCAGTCTATACAGGCAGCTTCATCTATCCTTCTCTTTCCCTCAGCCACCTCAGATATACACTCTACCGGACATACTGGCTGGCATGCTCCACAAGATATACAATCCTCTTCATTGATTCTGTAAGCCATTTTTTCCTCCCTGTTCACCTTCAAATTTTTTTACCATAAATAACTCTTACAAACCTTTTCTTGTTTTTCTTTTATTTTTTTAGTTTTAATGAACTTTACCACCTGTGTCGCCGGCGACAATATTTTGAGTATCTTTATAGTGAAGATACTCTGAACATAATATCCACTCCTTAAAGTTATTTTTTATTGAAAAATATTTTCATAGGGATGTCTTCCTGACTATTCTTTACCTCCATAACAAAAAAACAGCAGAGAACTAACTCTGCTGTTTTCAATATGACTTTCTATCCTAATTTTTATTTATCTTATTCTCAATAGCCTTTATCACAAGAGAATCTAGCAGGAGGGTAGTTTCCAGACGAAAGTTAAGACCTGTTAGTCTTTCCTCCATTCTTTTTATTATATCAGGAATATTCTTCACCACATGGGTACCATTTGACAAGAAGTATGGAATAAGAGTTATGTCTCTATAACCATCTTCATACATCTCTAGCACTACTTCCTCTACTCCTGGTTTTGCAAGGGTGAGGTTTGCCCCCCTTACATCTCTTCCTGTATTTTTTTTAAGTACCTCAACCAGTTCCTTAAAGTTTTCATTTACCTCTGGTAATCTGCTTCCGTGTCCTACTACAAGTATTCCCTTTGTCATTATGCTACCACCTATTTTATTCCAGGATATTTTATTCCACTCCAGTAAACATTAGGCTTCACTTCAGCCAGGTCGTTTAGTTTTACTCCCTTTAATGCCCACTTCTTAAACTCCATAAATCCGGTTCTGTCAACGATATAACCTATATGTTCCTTCCCCAGAGACCTGTCTATATATTCACCTACATAGTCATATGTATTTTTAATTATCTTTATGATACTTTCCTTGTCAGCCCAGACTATCCAGTCTTCAGCAAGCCTTGGATTTCTCTTACCTGTTCTTCCCATAATAGCCAGTCTGAAATACTTCTTTTCATCCCTTGTCCACGCTGATGTAGGACATTGTAGTGTACATTCACCGCACCCTATACACCTGTCGTGGTTTCTCTTAGGCTTATAGTTTACAGTCTCTAATGCCCCTGTAGAAAGACTCTTACACTTTTTAACACATCTTCCACATGAGATACACTTTGATTCATTCAGCTTTGGATAGGTCATCCCTATGATACCAAAGTCATGCATCCTTACCTTCTGGCAGTCGTTTGGACAGCCTGTCAGAGCGATCTTAAAGTGTAGATCGTGAGGAAATACCTCTTTTTCGATCTCCTTGGCGAACTCAGTTGTGTTGTACTGAGCCTTGGGACAGATTTTATTTCCTATACATGCTGCTATATTTCTTGTTCCTGCAGAAACATATCCGGCATCTCTTTTATCTGTATTTACATCCAGTCCCTCGATGAGTGGAGTTACCATCTTATTGACTTCATCCATATCTTCCCAGTCTATTCCAAGAATTTCAAATCCCTGTCTTGTTGTCAGATGGATCCTTCCGTCTCCAAATTTATTGGCTATATCAGACACCTGTTTAATAAGGTCACCGGATATCTCTCCTCCGGGAACTCTTACTCTAAGAGCAGTCTTTTCCCTAACCTTTGTTACTCTAAATGCATTTTTTGTAACTTTTTTTCTATTTAAATCTAAAGTCATTCTGCTCCCCCTAGTCTAATAATTTTTTACCCTGCTTATAGTTAAATACTGGTCCTTCAAGACACACATATGTTTCATCTACCTTACAGTGTCCACATTTCCCCACTGCACAAGACATCTTTCTTTCAAATGACAGCCAGATCTGCTCTTCTGGAACTCCCATCTTTTCAAGTTCGATAGCTGTAAATTTCATCATCATAGGTGGTCCTACAATAACAACCTCTACATTTTCCATATTTTTAAAATCTAACTTATGAAGGTGCTGAGTTACTAAACCTTCCTGCACTCCCAGAGCACACTGTCCGTCTTCACAGAGGTTATCCACAGTTACTACCATCTCATGCTTTACATTCCATTCCTCTATCTCATCTCTGAACAGGATACACTCATTATCCTTGAATCCCAGTACCAGATCCATCTTTTCCACAGATTTTACTCCCTTATGTACAGCATTTACCATTGATCTTACAGGACCACAACCAGATCCTCCTGCCACTACTATAAGGTGCTTATCCTTATACCTTTCATCAAATGGGAACCCGTTACCGTATGGTCCTCTCATGAACATGTCGTCTCCTACTTCCAGTTCAAAAAGTATATTTGTTACCTTTCCTACTTTTCTTATAAGAAACTCGATCCATCCCTCTTCCACATTAAACTCTGTGATAGAGATTGGAGCCTCTCCTACCTTTGGAATAGATATCTGAATAAATTGTCCATAGTTTACCTCATCTACCTTGTCAAACTCTACTTTAAATAACCATTCAATATTAGTTATCTTTGCTATATCTAAAATCTTATATGGTTTTGGCATATAGATATTATTCATCTTCACCCTCCAGTACTTTTGTCAGTTTATCTACACAATTAGAAAACGAGATATACTCTGGACATGTATCGTCACATCTTCCACAGCCTGTACACATATGGTAACCAAACCTTCTCTTATAGTCTGCTATCTTATGCATAGTCTTAAATCTCATTCTTTCTCCGTGCTTTGTTCTGAAATCATGTCCCCCGGCCATTTCAGAGAATCCGTCCACATGGCATGAAGCCCATACTCTTCTTCTCTCACCGGTATTTTTGTTTTCACTATAGAATACATCCTGCATAGTAGTACAAGTACATGTAGGACAGACGAAGTTACACCTTCCGCATGCCACACATCTTTTGTCATATTCCTTCCACATCTCAAGGTCTATTACATCATTTAATTCAATGTTGTCAGGTATATTAAGAACTATCTTGTTCTCAGTAGCAAAATCTATTTCAAAATCTGATTTTTCTCCATTAAAGTGACCCAGCATTCCATCATCTTTAATATGAAGTTCCACTGCATCTTCCTTGATGTTTAATCCAAGATCATACTCATCAGTTTTATTAGAATCCATACTTACACAGAAACAAGAGTCAAAACCTTCACCGCATCCGATAACTGCGAACTTTACCTTTTCTCTTCTGTTGTTGTAGTAGATATCTGAAAACTTATTTCTAAGATAGATCTCATCAAACCTTTTTACACTGTGACGATCACAGGCTCTCAGGAAGATAAGAGCTCCCTTCTCCTCTACATCCGGTTCCTTGTACTCCTTCTCTGTAAAATAAAACATCGTTTCAGAGTGAGGTGTCAGAACCTCCTTTGGAGAAAATTCACTTTTTTTATCAAAAACCATCTCTTCTAAACTATCAACTGTGGCATATCTTATAAGATCTGTATCTGAAAATCTTCCCTCATAGGGGAATAACTTTGGAGCATAGATTTTGTACTCCTTAGCCAGTTTCTTCAGACCCTCATTAAAATTTTCTTTACTAAGTGTAATTTTCATTAACCTCTCCCTTCTAAATTAATCTTTCAACCTTTATATATTCATAGATATATTTATTTTCTTTTTTAATTATTTTTCTTTCCCATATAGTAGTAAGCTAAGCCTAGTACACTTCCCCCTATGAAGTTTCCTAACGTTACCCAAAGAAGATTAGATACTGCCCCTCCAAAAGATACTCCTGCTACTGCTGGGTACATCAGTCCTGCTGTAAATATAGACATGTTAGCTATACTGTGCTCATACCCAGATGTAATAAAGGCAAACAGACACCAGAAGATCATAATTAACTTTGCTCCCTCTTCCTTCATCTTGATACAGCAAAGTACTGCAAGACATACCAGCAGATTACAAAGTATTCCTTTAAATATAAGGGATACCGGTGCTCCACCCATCTTAGCCTTAGAAAGATTCACTATAAATTCTGCTACCGGGCTTCCAGAAGCTGCTGCTCCGCTATATACAAATAATGCTCCTGCTATGATCGATCCTGCCAGGTTTCCGAGGTAGCTAAGTCCCCATACCTTACCGGCATCTCCCCAACTGACCTCTTTATTTGCTGCTCCTGCTGCCATGATAAGGTTGTTTCCAGTAAACAGCTCAGATCCGGCCATAACTACAAGACTCAGTGCCACACCAAAAGCAAGTCCGATAAAGATTTTAAAGTGTGGTCCCATACCTTTTGTAAGTCCACCTACTGTCATAATTAAAAATATTCCAAGTCCCACATATAATCCGGCCAATAATGAAGCTACAAAATACTTACCCATACTCTCATCTAATAGATTTCTTTTTGCACTTGAAGCTTTACTTAACTTTTCCAACGTTTCTGTAAACAATATCCTCATCTCCTTCAGCATTGTAATTTTTTTCACTTTTTGAAGTGAATTTTATATCTTATAATATAACTTTTTCTAAAAAAAAAGTGTGATCACCATCACACTTTTACTCTTTTTTGAAATAATCACTCAAACCCTGTTTTTTTACATATAGTTTTCTTCCCGACCATTTTATCATTTTTATGTTCTCAAGCTTCTTCATTTCTCTTGAAATAGCTTCTCTACTGCTGCCCAGCATATCTGCCAGATAGGTTATAGTTATCTTTAGGTCTATATAGTACCAGTCACTTTCTTCACAACCTCCACTCTCATCACCTGAGGGGACACCATAATCCCTCGAAAGCTTCCAGAGTTTTGCTGCTACCTTCCTATCAAGACTTATAGGGACTGTATTTTTTATCTGCCTGTAGAGACGCCTTACCTTCCTCCCTAGAGAGTTTATTATTCTTTCAGCAAGGTGAAAATCTCCGGCCATCATCTCCCTGAAATCTTCTACGTTATATTTGACTACTACGGTTTTTTCAAAAGCTTCGGCATTTATACTAGAGGGAAGGTTATCAAATATCACTTCATTTATAAATTCCTGCTCTCCCAAAATATATATAATACGTTTCTGACATTTTTGAGTGTATCTGTAGAGAGTTACCTTTCCCGACACTATAAAATACACCTCATCTATCTTATCCTTATTAAAAAACAGGTAGTCTCCTTTTTTATACTCTGCTACTCTTGCTTTTTTCTGTAAGCCTTCCAGTGTTTTAGCCTTTAAGCCTTTAAATATATCGATATCTTCCACATTAAATCTATTCATGACCTCATTCAACTACTTTCCTACTTTATTTTTATAGTAAAACCACTTCCGAACTATATCTTTTTGATCCTCCAACAGATAGTAGTACTCCCTGAGTTTCTCCCATCTGTTACTTACATTCTTTTCATATACTTCCCATACATCATCTAAGTTATAGAGGTTTATCCCCTCTATATCCCCTATCTCACTCTCTATATCCCTTGGGACAGCCAGATCTAAAAAGACCTTTTCATCCAGATTTTTAAGCTCATCCCCCAGTTCACTATACTTTAATATATAGTGGGGAGCTGATGTGGCACTTATTATTACTTCACTTCCCATTACAGCTTTATTTTTTTCCTCAAAGCCCACTACACCCACATCGTGGATATCTCTCAGTTCATAAGCTTTATGAGTAGTTCTGTTGGTGATGACTATATCCTCTACCCCTTCCTTTTTCAGAAGATAGAGTATCCCCTTAGCCAGATCACCGGTTCCTAATATGAATACCCTTTTATCCTTTAGATTCTCCACATGTTCCTTTATAAACTTTAAGGATATGGCTTCAAGGGACAAGGCGTTATGGTTTATCCTGCTCACTGTTCTAAATTTTTTACCTATCTCTATGGCTCTGTTAAATATTACATTTAAAGGGGTATTTGTTCTTTTCTCCTCAAAGGATTTTGTATAAGCCTTCTTTATCTGAGCCAGTATCTGGTCCTCTCCTTTGATTACAGATTCAAACCCACATACTACCTTAAACAGATAATCAAGGGCATCCTCTCCCTCCATAAGAAAGAGTCCATCCTGATCAGGAAAGTAATCTAATACCTCTTTACTTTTACCGTAAAAATAAAATTCAACTCTCAGACAGGTAGACAGATTCACATAGCCGTCTAATTCCCCATTATATAAAAGATCTTCAAAAATCTTTTCAGGTCTTTTCTTTAAGAACTCCTCCCTCTGTAACATATTTAATTCCTTATGATCTATTCCTACCACATAAAATTTATTTAAGTTCATTTTCTATCCTTTTACTAAAAATTCTTCATTTCATTACTTCTATAGATACCACAACTACATGCCTAAACCTTTTCTGCTGTTATTTAAATATATATTTCACAATACCTAATGTAGTTTATTATTCATTATACCATTTAATCCGATGCAGTTTCCGTAACCTATGTTACCCTAATCTAATTTTATAATCATTCCTGTACTTTTTTTCTTCCGGCTATATATTTTAGCAAAAAAATTTTGACAAAACATTCGGAAACGTATATAATTAGATTGTACGTTTCTGAACGATACTGCAAGTGTTAGTTTTTTTATAACTTATATACAGATGAATATCTGACTATCCTTCTATGAATAGATATATAAAAAGATAGTCAGATAAATGCAGTATATCTTTGAAGAGGCTTTCAACCTAAGAGGTACCAATGGGAACCATTATTACTTATCAGGTTTAATTTAGCACCCTTTTACAACTATGATTATTTTATTTATAAACGACTACAGGAGGTAGATAATGTTATCTGAATTTCAATTAAAGAACAAAATAACCCTCAGGAATAAAGCTGTGCTGGCTCCTATGACTACCTGGGCGAGTAATACCGATCTTACTATTGCTGATGATGAGGCAGACTATTATGCAGCCAGGTCCAAGGGCCCCGGTATGGTCATTACAGGTACCACTTTCTTTGAGAAGAATGGTCAGGGTTTTTCCAACCAATTTTATGCAGGATCAGATGAATTTATCCCGTCACTCAAAAAGCTTGCTGACTCTATAAAAGCAGGAGGAGCAAAAGCTATTTTACAGATATTCCATGGGGGAAGAATGGCTGATCCCAAGTTTGATATTGTAAGTGCTTCTTCAGTAAAACCTACCCATACTTTATTTGGGCCGGTGGATGATATGAAAGCTCCCAGAGAACTTACTTCCAAGGAGGTGTGGGACTTAGTTGAAGGGTTTTACGAGACTACAAGAAGAGCTATCCAGGCTGGCTTTGACGGTATTGAGATCCATGGGGCTAATACCTACCTCATACAACAGTTCTTTTCCCCTCACTCAAACAGGCGTATGGATGAATGGGGAGGCAGTAACAAAGAACGTATCCAGTTTCCCTTGGAGGTAATAAAAGCAGTTACAAGAGCTAGAGATGAATTTACCAATGAAAGTTTTATCATTGGATATAGATTCTCCCCTGAAGAGATGGAGGAACCCGGTATTACACTAGAAGATACCCTCTATCTGGTTGATATCCTTTCAGATATGAAGGAACTGGACTATCTGCATATCTCCCTTCCTCACTTTGCCAAGACGTCTATAAGAGATGAAACAGACAAAAGACCAGTTGGTAGAGTTATATCGGAGAAGATAGCAGGAAGAAAACCATTTATTGGTGTAGGTGGTATCTGCACTCAAAAAGATGTTCACGATGCACTTGAGATAGGTTACGACCTTATCGCTGTGGGACATGCTATGATCACCGACCCTCACTGGGTAGAAAAGATTGAAAGAGGGGAAGAGATAGATACTGTAGTACATATGAAAAAGCTAGAGGAACAAAAGATTCCTGTGAAACTGGCAGAGGCCGTAAAAAACTTCAAAGGCTGGTTTAATATAGAAGATTAATCAATTAAATAATAAAAAAGGAGGATAAATAATCCTCCTTTTTTATTTAAGGTACTTTATACAAATAACAAAAGACTCACAGCCATCACAGCCATACCACTTACCATGCCATATATTGACAAGTGGTGTTCTCCGTATCTCTGAGCTGCCGGAAGGAGTTCATCTAAAGATATAAATACCATTATCCCTGCTACTCCTGCAAAAAGAATACCAAATACAAAATCATTAAAATATCTGTAGAGCAGTACATAACCCACTAGAGCACCTACTGGTTCTGAAAGCCCTGAAAGAAACGAATAAAAGAAAGCTTTTTTCTTATCTCCAGTGGCGTAGTAGATAGGTACAGATACAGCTATCCCCTCTGGGATATTATGTATCGCTATAGCTACTGCAATGGATATCCCAAGAGTGGGATCCTTCAGAGCTGAAGCAAAGGTCGCAAGACCCTCTGGAAAGTTATGGATACCTATAGCCAGAGCTGAAAAAAGTCCCATCCTGTAAAGAGACCCTGCCTTATGCTTATGCCCTGCATGTTCACTGGCATGCTCCTGCTCCATCTCCTCTAAGTGATGCTCCATCTTGTCTATCTCCTGCATCTCCTCTACCCCCACTACTTCATGGGGATTTTCAAAATTTGGTACCATCTTATCGATGATTGCTATGAGGAGCATCCCTCCAAAGAAGGCTACCGTTGTCACCCAGTAACCATGTCTTGCCCCCAGCTCTGCCACAAGGGCATCCTTTGCCTTTATAAATATCTCCACAAAGGATACATATAGCATTACTCCTGCGGAAAAACCCAGTGCCAGAGATAAAAATTTAGTATTTGTTTTTTTGGCAAAAAATGCCATGGCACTCCCTATCCCTGTTGAAAGCCCCGCAAACAAAGTCAGCCCGAAGGCAAAAAGTACATTCTCATCCATAAAAAAAACCCCTCGTATGCTTATTTTTCATTAAAAGCTATACGAAGGGTTAATTCTGTTTCCTTTTTATAAAACCGCTAATTAACGGTAGTTTGTAAAGTTATCTCTACTGATTTTCAATCTCCTGAATAGTATTGATCTTTATATCTTTCCAGAAGTCTCCATTATAATTATCTTCCAGTTTCATAATATATATATCATTATGAATATGCTCTGCTATGAGGTTTATAAGCAGTTTATTTTCTGAGAAGGTTCCGTTAAACTCCCCTCCATAGTTACTAGCCATTATTGCTGCCTTCATATCTACCACTAAAAGTATCCTCTGAGTTTTATCGCTGTCCTCTTCCTTCAGGGAATCTCTGTAATAATACTCTGCTCCCAGCTTCTCATACCCCTTGTTCTGGAAACTGAAAAATATTATCCTTACTCCCCTTCTCTTCAGAAGCTGAAATACCTCATCAAATTTTCCAAATTTATCAAGGTCTATATTGGTATTTATATAGACTTCCTTTTCTGCTCCCTTTAAAAGCTGATAAACTCTTTCCACAATCCCGCTTTGTGAGTTGATATTTAAAAACTGCTTTTCCGTAGATTCTATCTCCACCTTCTTAAACTCTTTATTTAATGCTTCTGCTGCATCTTCCATCTCTTTTTTCAGTCTGAACAACAAATCCTGGGGATTTACTGCCACGTAGGAAGTTACCTCTCCCTCAGGGACAGATAATATGCACCCTTTTGACTGTAGTTTAGCCAGAACAGAATATATAGATGTTCTTGGATACCCCAGTTTTTTTGCTATCTGTGAACCATTTGAGTAGGGAGATCTTACAAGGTCAATATACACTTCAGCTTCCTTTAAAGGCAGTCCCAGTTTCTCTAATTTTTTTATCATCAACTCTTTATCCATAACCTATCCCTTCCAACCTCTCTCTTTATAATTTATTAATTTCACTCTCTTTTTTTCATTAGTTTTACTACCTATACTAATATACCACCATTAACGATTTCTGTACACTACATATTGTTTTGACTACACCCTTAGTCACTACTACTGTATTTATATATAAAAACAAGATTTAAAACAGGTTTAACCTCTCTACAAACACTATCTTTTTAGGCTCTATTTCACCACAAGAGTTCCAGTCATCTTCTCATGACCACTGCCGCAATATATAGAACACCTTATCTGATATACTCCGGGTACAGGGGCTGTAAAACGTCCCTCAGCTACAGCACCAAAAATATTAAAATCTATATCAGGTACTGAAAACCCATGGACGGCATCTAGTGAATCCAGCCTGATCTCCACTACTTCACCTGAATTTACCACTATCACCGGCGGATCATAGGAGTATCTCACAGCATCGACCTCTACCACCCTTACTCCCCCTGCTACTTCACCACTCAGTTCATAGGCTGCAAAGCTCTCTATCGGCTTATTGGGTGCTTTTTCTGATGAGGTACACGCCATCATCATACTTACGATAAATATAATTATTTTTTTTTTCATTTTATCCCCCTTTTTCCATAAGTCACTTAATCTATTATTCTGTCAAATAATGCACTGTCCTTCATTTTCTATACTTTATATATCTATAGATCTTTTATCCTATGCAAGTATAGCCCCTCTTACTATTAAACCTATATCCTTTATAAAGTGCCGGCTATATGGTAGACTGATTTTGAAAATAAATTTTAACGAAAAGAACTGGATAGAGGCTGCGGTAAATATTATTAGTGGATCTGAGTCTGTGGAGACTGTGAAGATGCATAAAAGGATTTCCCGCCGAAGAAAATCACCTACCACAAAGGGGATTTCTGGTTGTACTAGAGAATATCTGTACGACTCTCATTTTTATGGGGAGCTATCGGTGATTATACCTTCAATCATTAACTAAATGGTTAGTATAAGACACCTCTTCAGGTGTCTTTTTTGTTTAACCAGGAGGAATTATGAAAGAACAAAAACACTTATCTGTTACCGCTATGGTAATGATAATATTCGTGGGAGTCTTTGGTTTCGGTAATATTGCCAACAACTTCAAAGCCACAGGAACTGAATCAACATCATTATTTATTTTAGGAGCTCTTATCTACTTTCTGCCAATGTGCCTTATTATGTCGGAGTTTGCATCTTATGCCAAGGACAGAACTGGAGGAATCTACTCATGGATAGATATAGGCCTGGGAAAGAACGTAGCTTACTTTGCTCTGTGGTCTTATTTTGTGGCAAATATCTTTTATCTTCCCACTCTGGCATCTAGAGTACCTACTTACCTGTCATTTACTTTCACTGGTGATGCTAACCTAAGTAATATTTCTATGGCTGTTCTTTCAGCTTTTTCACTGCTGGGAGCACTATTTATCGGTCTGAAGTATGAAAAAAAGTTCAGTAAGGTCTCTACTATAACTGGATATATTTCCCTCTTCGTTGCTGGAATATTCCTGGTTGGTGGAATAGGTACCTACCTTGGATTCTTTGGCACCCCTGCAACAACTATTACGATGAATTCTCTTATGTTTTCTGTAGATAGCAAGCAGGGTCTTGGAAGTTTTTTAAGTACCTTTGCCTGGATAATATTTGCATACGGGGGCTCGGAGATGGTGGGAACCTATGTTGACAGAGTAGAAAGACCAGAAAGAGACCTTACAAGAGGGCTTTTATTATCAGCTCTGCTAATAGGTGTTCTGTATGTACTTGGAATTATATCTATAGCTGCTTTTGGTACTCCTGAAGACTTTTCTAAGGTATCACTAGTGAATGCCGTTATCAGTGGGTATGCTTTCATGGGTGATTCATTCGGATTAGGAGTATGGTTTGTTAAGATGATCGGTCTTACCTACACTCTTATCACAATGGTAGCTCTTGTTCTTTGGTCTCTGGCTCTTTCTAAGTCAGTCTTTAGTGAGGCTCCAGAAGGTACATTCCCTGCATGAATGACTGCAAAAACTGAAAATGGGACATTGAAAAACGGTCTTATATTCCAGACTTCTCTTTCATTCCTCTTTATCCTCATCACTACATTTGGTGGAGAAGCGGCAGGAGATCTTTACTACAAGATATATGATATGTCTACTATGGCTTTCATTCTTCCATACCTTTTCCTGGGAGTGGCTTATGTTAACTTTAGAAGGAAGGGACTGGTATCTCCATTCCAGATCTGTAAAAACAATGGTATTGCAGCTATGATAGGAGTTCTTGTGACTATCTTAAATACCGTAGCTATTATCTTCTCTGGATATGATATGAATGTTCCTGTAGCAGATCAGATGGACACAATAATGCTTTACTATGGAGGTCTTGCAGTCTTTTTAGCCATTGGAGTGGTTATTAAGATGGTCAACTTTGATAAGAAAGCTGAAAAAAAGTTAAAAAATGCATAATT
>Ga0209272_10001930_pt1 | contig 12288 bp, 9 predicted proteins | sample tdDd002_FD_187125 | JGI IMG/M metagenome (GOLD analysis project Ga0209272, IMG submission 187125) | Marine sediment microbial communities from the Atlantic coast under amendment with organic carbon and nitrate - tdDd00.2 (SPAdes)... | ecosystem: Environmental > Aquatic > Marine > Coastal >... | reverse complement strand
TCTTGCCATAACATCGCCATGATCCATATTTCATCAATCTCATGTTGTATAGAAGCATCTTTTATGAATTTTGCATACTCCGATGCCCGTTCATAACTTAATGACTTGTTACGCGTCATCATAAACCTTGATAAAGCATCATAGTATTTAATTTCAGCCTCTTCAAGGCTTACAAGGTCTGCACTTCCATCGGTAACACTCATTTGCAGTCCTAGGAAGGGATGAAAAGCTGCTGCCCAATCAAATTGACTTAAGTTTTGATCTGAAAGTGGCAAGTACAAAATACCGTTAGCCTCAACAAGTTGACCTGAGAGAGGTTCATTCTCCATCCATTTAACATCCGCTTGTGAAACAGCACCTGCAATTGTACTATCTGACCAGTTTACTTCTGATGTACTTAGATTAAATGTTTGGTTTGTTGTAGCATAAATCCTAAATGCGTTGTTTTTACTATCCCATGAACTCAGATATCCTAATGCTCTGAGGGTATTGTAATCTAGTGGCATAAAGACCTTATCTTCACCGTATAAAAACGGGTACTGAAGACCCGTGTTTTCAAAAACATGTCCATCAATTACAGTTTGATTCTCAAATGCACTTAACTCAAGCCCCGGTTCTGCAAAACTTATACTTGAAAATAGCAGGCCAAAAGAAGCCGCTAATGCAATTATCTTTTTATTCATAAGATCCTCCGAATCCACTTTGTTTCGTATTCACTTTACAGTCACTATAATTTTATACCAATACTAGTCCATGTTACTAGACTTGTTGGAATATTTATAGGTTCTTAACTTAGTTTTTGGATATATTTAATATAAGCGTCACACTTTTTATCCGAACGTTCGGTATTTCACACCCAATCCTTCATATGTTTTTATCAATAATTACCTTGGCTTTTAAAAAGAAACAGTATATAATGTTCCAAGATTACTTTGAGGATGTGATTGAATGACTAATTTAAAAAAGTTGCCAAAAGTTGAACTGCATTGTCATCTGGACGGTAGTGTTCGACCAGAAACTATCCTTGAACTGGCAAAAAAGGATGGGATCGAACTTCCTACCTACAACCTTAAAGATCTAATATCATATTTACAGGTTCCAGATGATTGTCCTTCGCTAAAAGTTTACTTGGAGCGATTTGCACTGCCCAATGCGGTCATGCAAAATGTCGACAACATTTACAGAATCACTAAAGAACTGCTTGAAGATGTGGCTGAAGATGGTGTAAAGTATATCGAAATTCGCTTTGCTCCTCGCCTTCATATGGTTCAAGGCCTTTCATTTGATGAAATTGTTGAAAGTGTCTTAAAAGCTATTCATGAAGCTCCACAAACCCTTGGCATTCATGCGAATCTGATTCTATGCTGTATGCGTCACGAAGACGTATCTCGCAGTATTGAAGTTGTTGAGGCAGGACGAAAATTCTTAGGAAAAGGTGTTGTTGCAATCGATTTAGCAGGCAATGAACATGATTTCCCACCAGAACTTCACAAAGACGCCTTTGATCTAGCAAAAGAATATGGATACCATATTACTGTACATGCTGGTGAAACGGGTATTGGTGAAAATGTTGAGAAATCAATTAAGTTATTGCATGCAGAACGTATTGGTCACGGACTCTTCTGTAAAGATGTTCCTTCATCATATGATCTTGTTAAGACTGAACAAATCCCACTAGAAATGTGCCCGGTTAGTAACCTGCATACAAAAGCTGTACCAACGTATGGAGAACACCCAATCGGCGATTTCTACAAAGACGACATATTTGTGACGATTAACACTGATAATATGACTGTTTCGAACATTACACAAACTGGAGAGTATACACATTTGGCAAAGAACTTCGATTTTGACAAAGATATTTTCACTGAGATATATCTAAAAAGTGTCGAAGCATCCTTCGCATCAAATGAGGTAAAAACCATACTGCGTAACATTGTAGACAAAGCATAATCCTAAGTCATAAAACGCATCCATTATATTATGGATGCGTTTTTTTGTATTAACCTACTTTATCTCTACAATTTCCCATTTCTTCAGTATTCTTAAGAAGGATTTTTATAAGTTTTGTTGAATACATCCAAATGGATAGAAAATGAAGGGGTGAACAATTTGAACAAACATTCAAGCATGGCTCCAACACTTGCAATAACTTTTGCGGTAAATGGGTTAATCATTGCGGGGGCACTGATAGCACTTAACACTCAACCTCTAGCCGTCCAACTGGTTGTCGCAGCACTGTTGAGCCAATTGAGCACATTCATCATACTCGTTAGAACAAAGGGACAAGTTTCCTTAGTATCTAAGTATATTGATGAAATTGCTAATGGTCATGTAACAGCAACATTACCTAAATCAGTTCGAAAAGAGTTCCTTGTCATAGGTGATTCAATTGATCATTTAAGCAAGGACATGAAGATCATGATTGGTAAAATGCTCATGACCAGCGAAAAACTAGCTTCCTCAATTACCAGCATTAAGGAAACGGGGAATCAACTCGCAATATCTTTTGAAAACGTGGCTGAAAATGTCACAGACATCGCTGGATCTATTGACGATATTTCTAGCAAATCACAAACCACTCAAGATGATGCTGGCGTAATGGTAAATGGTATTAATCAAATTACAGATCTATCCAACGAACTCGGCACTTCATCAAGAGAAATGGATGAAACTATTAGAAAAAATACGGAGAACTCACTCTCTATCATCCAAATCATGAAACAAGGTTCAAATGAAAACCTAGAAATTTCGAAAGAAATCCAAGATTTAAGTGAATCAATGATCAGCATCGAAGAAATTATTCAAATCATAACAGCTATTAGTGAGCAAACTAATCTATTAGCTCTGAACGCATCGATTGAAGCAGCTCGTGCAGGTGATGCAGGTCGTGGTTTTGCAGTTGTTGCAGAAGAAGTTAGAAAACTTGCTGAGCAGTCTAATGAGTCCACGGAAAATATCAAAGAAATTATATCTGAGGTCTCAGGTAAAACTAAACAAATTTCTAGCAGAATTGAAGCCCTTGTTGTTGAATCACAGAACAGTATTGAATTTGCTGACAAGTCTAATCAAATGTTAGAACAAGTTACAACAACTGTTTCAAGCACCATTGATTCTGTTGATAACATTCGTACACTATGCGAATCACAACTCTCGACAACCAACCAAATTTTTAAACTTGTCGAAGGTGTTACAGACAACGCACATGATGTAACGGCAAACGTTGAAGAAGCAGCTGCACTCACGCAGGAACAAAGTGCAAGCATTTCTGGTATGTCCTCATCTCTTGAGAACATCCACGGTATATCAAGTGAACTTATGGGCATTGTTGACGACTATAAGAGTGGGCTTAAAATCGATAGTGCCACTAAACAAAGTGTCCAGACAACAATTAAAACAATGAAGGACTATATTAACAGTAAGTCCATTAAAGATATCAAAAACATTACCGCTGAAGATATGATGCAGTTTAAGTCTGGAAACTCTGATTATGAGTTCGTTGCCGTTTTAGATGCTAAAGGTATTGGTTTTGCATTCTCAGAAGCAGATATGAAAGGTATGACAGTAGATGTCGCTTATAGACCATTCTACACAGATGTACTAAAAACTGACTCTTATAACTCTGAACCTTATATTTCTCAAATTACCAATGAATTCTGTATTACATGTTCCATCCCAGTAAAAATTGATGGTCGATTAGCTGGTGTATTTGTAGTCGATTTAACCATATAATTATTTTTAAATACTCAACAAAATTAGAAACTTGGTCTTTCTTAGATTCCTATTCTGAGAACGTCCAAGTTTCTGTTATAATAAAGTGTGTTTAGATCATACTGGTTAAACGGATCGGAGGCCTAACATGGCAAAGAGAGAGAAAAAGGCTCATATTGAGTTTGAAAATAAAAAATATCTGAGAATTCCATTAAAAACACACGTAGTCATGCGTGATGATAACTTACAAGAAGTCGTAAAAAAATACGCTTCTGATTCTTTGGAAGATGGAGACATTCTATTTGTGTCTGAGAAAATTGTAGCCATTACCCAAGGACGCGCCATTCCACTTAAAGATATCCACCCACGTCCCCTTGCTAAGTTCTTGTCAGGACATGTGACTAAAACGCCTGCTGGTATTGGGTTAGGTATGCCGGAAACTATGGAAATGGCCCTTCGTGAGTGCGGTGTTCCTAGAATTCTTTATGCTGCTGCAGCGAGTGCTGTTACAAAAGTATTTGGCCGCAAAGGTGTGTTCTATGAAATTGCCGGTTACCGTGCCCAAGCAATTGACGGCCCAACTCCAAATACACTACCCCCATATAATCAGTATGTTGTTCTTGGTCCTGACCGACCGGATGAAGTGGCAAAAGAACTTGCGCAATTACTAAATTGTAAGGTCGCGGTTGTTGATATTAATGATATTGATGGTGTTATTTTAGGGGTTTCTGAATCTGGAATGAATCGCGCTGCGATTAAGAGTATTTTAAAAGATAATCCACTTGGACAAGACCATGAGCAAACACCTATGGGTATTATTAGAGTTGTAAAATAGCTTAGACTTTTTAACCTTAAAAGGATGTCAGCAAAATGCTGACATCCTTTCTATTATTTAAAGGCTTTTGACTGCCATGTGTTCCTCTCTTTAAGTGCTTTGTCTATACCATTAAGTACAGCGCGTTTGTTGAGAGGCCATCTAGGTGCAACTAGTGTTTCTTTTGCACCATCTCCTGTTAATCGATGAATGATCATTTGATGTGGCAGGAGTTCAAGTGCCTCTACTACTAAATCTATATATTCTTCTTGTTCCAAAATTTTAAATGGTTCAGCTTCATATATTTTGTTAAGTTGTGTTCCTTCTATCACATGTAGCAAATGAATTTTTACACCTTTAAGACCAACTTTTGATACATGTTTCACGGTTTCCATCATCTCTTCGTGTGTTTCGCCTGGAAGACCAAATATGATATGACTGACTACTTCTATATTTCGCTCCCCTAAACGTCTTACAGCGTCATTAAATACGTCTAGCTTATACCCTCGATTTAACCACCTAGCTGTACGTTCATGTATTGTTTGCAAACCCAGTTCTACCCACAAATGTGTTTTTTCATTCAACTCACTTAAGAGGTCAAGCACTTCGGTTTGAAGACAGTCCGGACGGGTTGCAATTGCAATTCCACATACGGCTGGATTTTCAAGAGCACTATAAAACAACTTCCTCAAGTTTTCTAACTCACCATAGGTATTACTATAGCTTTGAAAATAAGCAATATACTTTTTAACTTCCCACTTTTCGGATTGTATAGTGGTTTGGGTAGCCATTTGTTCTTTAATAGATAAGTCAGAACACCCTGCAAAAGTCCCTGAGCCATCTTCACTGCAAAACACGCAGCCTCCTGTGCCAATTGTCCCATCTCTATTCGGACAAGTCAGACCAGCATTTAAAGAAAGTTTTCCTACTTTTTCACCATGGCGTTGTCTTAAGAAGTCATTATATGTGTTGTATCTTTTATTATTTGGATAGTTGGGCTTGTCCATATGATCCCTCCTTGTTGATTTGTTTTTATAGTAGCATTTGTGATTGGGTGGAGTCTAGGATGATTTAAGTAACTTTATTGTCTGTCCAAGTAACGCCGGAGAACCGATGGTTCTCCTTGTCACGTTACACGTGACATACGATAAAATAGAATAAGGCCAAAATATGATTTTCATCAGATTTTCTTTTTATTTGGCTTATTTTCTTTCATTCAACCTAGTATATTGCTAGTCCAAGTAACGCCGGAGAACTGATGGTTCTCCTTATCACGTTACACGTGACATACGATAAAATAGAATAAGGCCAAAATATGATTTTCATCAGATTTTCTTTTTATTTGGCTTATTTTCTTTCATTCAACTTAGTTTATTGCTAGTCCAAGTAACGCCGGAGAACCGATGGTTCTCCTTGTCACGTTACACGTGACATACGATAAAATAGAAGAAGACCAAAATATGATTTTCATCAGATTTTGGTCTTCTTCTATTTTATCGTGCGTCACTTAGTTTATCGTGTAAAAAAAAGCGGCACCTACATGGGGGCGTAGGTGCCAATATAATGGTGTGATTCGAATATGAATCTTGTTAACTATTTAAGTTTGCTTAGAGTTTCTTTAATCTTATCTGGATTAAAGGGTTTAACGATAAAATCTTTTGCGCCTCTAATTATGGCTTCTTGGACATATGTTGCATGTCCCATCGACGAGCACATAACTATTTTTGCATCTTTATCGAACTCCATAATTGAAGTGATTGCTTCTAAACCGCCCATTACAGGCATGACCATATCAATGAACACTACATCTGGTCGATCTGCTACATATGCATCCACGGCTTCCTTGCCGTTTTCAGCTTCAGAAACAACTGTATGTCCAAGACTTTCAACGTTCATTCGTATCAATCGACGCATGAACTTTGAATCGTCTGCTATTAATATTTTCATTTGTCGCCCACTTTCAAATATATAAGAAAGGCGCCGGGAAATCCCCAGACGCCTGAATCTACTTCTATTGATTCGGCAACCTGGCAATCGTAGGACTTCATTCCCTTAGATCCATGGCTTTGCGGCCCTGCTTTTCAACAGGTGTGCTCTTTTCGTCACATATCCATTTCTACTATACAAGTTTAGCTAATCGTACTGAAAATTGCAAGGTGGATAAGAAAAATAGGACTTTAGTCACTTTTCTCGTCATCAGTAATTTTAGTTCCGCATTTCGGACAGAACTCAAAATCAGAGTCCAAAATAAACCCACATGCCTTACATTCCAAGGACTTCGTCTGTTTTACTGGTATGTTTACAGGCTCTAAATCCCAATAGCTCAACTCAGGCGATTCAGTTTTACATTTGTCATAACTTTCCGCTTTAATTGTGTAAAAGCTCCCACAAGCTTTGCATCTGAGTGAATAGTCATACCCCCACCTCCATACCGGAAGGAAAAACAGATGAAAGTAGTTATATTTTGAAATAAGCTCAAATCCATGCATACCGTCACAAACATGACACGGAACATTATTTGAATGGTCTTGTGATTTAATTTTATCTTGAATACCCATTACCAAAAACATTATTTTTCTCCATAATATCAACACTGTAGTTTATACACTTATTCCCTTTAATTTAATCAAAATTTGGATATTTTGTTGCATATATCAATTATAACTTATTACCCATTACATCAAAAGTTCATTTGCTTATACAGCATAAGAATATACTTTATCTACTTCTTTTACATGTATTAAAAATACCAGGGGTCTTAAGTCCCCTGGTATTTAATAAACTATATTTCAATTTTACGACCTTCAATGAAACGTTCAACAATGTTTCTGTCATCTCCACAATATATAAATCTTTGAACACGTTCTTCGATTGATCTTTCAAGTTCAATTTGAAGTGAAGCATCATCGATTACAAGTGCATCAAACTTATATCCAGGTTCAAAGCTGCCGACTTTTCCGAAGAACTCGCCGCCACCTTTGGTACCTAAGTAGAAAACTTCAGAAGTTGTGAGTGGAGCCAATGCATTATCTCTCATTTGCCAAGTCATTTTCGACCCTTGAACAGCCTGTGACATAACTTGAGCTATGGAAACCTTATGACCAGCACCAACATCCGTTCCAAGACCTACACGAACCCCAGCATTCATGAATTTTCTAACTGGCATAATACCACTTGAAAGATTATAGTTTGCATTTGGGCAATGTGCTGAGAATGTTCCCTGTTCAGCCATACGTCTAATTTCAGCATCAGTGTTATGAACACAGTGTGCCATTACCGTCTGGTCATTCAACAGGCCATGTCCTTGATAAACAGATGCATAATCATCAAACTCTGGATGCAATTCAGACACCCAATCCACTTCACCAAGATTTTCACTGATGTGTGATTGTATTTTTAGATTATACTGGTCTGCTAACTTACCAAGTCCATTCATTAACTCACTTGTACACGTTGGTACAAATCTCGGCGTAATAATTGGTTTTACTCTGTCAGAAACACCATCAAATGATTTAATAAAAGCTTCTGTATCAGCCAAAGACTGTTCAGTTGTTTCAATTAGAATCTCAGATGAATTTCTATCCATATTCACTTTGCCAACGTAAGCACCAATGCCAGATTCGTCCAAAATCTTAGCCAGTTGCTTTGTGCTTTCAAGGTGAATGGTTGCAAAAAGAACAACACGTGTTGTCCCTTGCTTCAATAGTTCATTCACCACCATGCGGTAAACACGGTCAGCGAATCCTAAATCAGCAAATTTTGCCTCAGTTGGGAATGTGTAATCCTCCAACCATGGCAGAAGCTCTTTGTCGAGCCCTAATCCTATATTCGGATATTGCGGTGCATGGAAATGCAAGTCAACAAAACCAGGTACAATAAGTCGATCCCCGTAATCAACAACTTGATCCTGATTGATGCCTTCTGGCAGTTCCTGGCTTACCGCTTTTACTGTATCATCTTCAACAACAATGTAGCCGTTTTCAATGACAGTAAATGCCTTGGGTGTTGCCGTATACACGACATGCCCTTTGTAGGCCTTTAACAAGCCAATCACTCCTCGTCCATTTTTTATTGTCCGTCCGCAGATATTGTATCAGATAACGCAATAATTAACAAAAATCGGTCCATTTTGCTTTAGTGAAAGTTTACAAAGTGATTTGACCTTTTTTTGACAAGATTCTACAGAGTGTATGCAAGTTTTATTGTGCACACTTTCATTTCATAAAAAAATAACGGCGGTTAAGCCGTTATATAAAAAAGCGTTAGTAGGATGAAATAAGAATCGTTTGGGAGATTAATTGACGTCCTACTATTTGCATTTGGCACAAAATTAATTTATAAATATGATATATGACCGACTTTCAGATTGCAAGCTTCGTTAATACTTTATCAATATTCTTATGCTTCAATAGCTGAATCGTTAATAAAATCCTGTAATTCATCCACAAAACATTGGTACTCATCCATAAAGTCTGTAATAATCACTTCCATCCCTGCTGTATCATCGTTTAGAAGAGCTGACTTAATAAGTTCAAGGCTTTCACAAATGTCATCTGAACCGAAACTAGATATGATATCGTCTATTTCATCAATTTCGTGGCTAAGAACAAGAATGTTTAACGGAGCGGCAGCAGCAAGTATTTTTGATATCTTTTCCTGACTGTTATGAACCGTTGCTATGAGGGTACTTTCAAAGCTATCTTTCCCTATTTCAAGACGTTTTAGTCCCAATCGATCCGACTTAATATAACGGTATCCAATCCTAGTTTTTGACCGCTTTCGAACTGCGCTCATATCAAGGATTTGGTGGATTATCTCCATAAAGACACTTTCCTCAACTGGTTTTTCTATGAAATAGCTTACCCCAGCATTTAAAAGTGCGGTTCTTGTCTCGTCACGTACATCTGCTGTAACAGCAATAATTGGTAAAGCAAGACCGTCGAACTTCATACTTTCACGAATGGTTTTGGTGATAAATATCCCACTATCATCTTTTAAATGAGAGTCCATAATAATAAACTGATATTTATTGTGTTCCAGTGCAGAAATAACTGAATTTAAATCGTCTGCAAAGTCAACTTTAAAACCACAACGATTTTGTAAAATACCGCTAAAGTAGTTTCTATTAATCTCATCATCTTCTACTACAAGAACTCTTACATGCATTGCTTTCATTTTTGAGTACAGGACTGAAACATTCTTGTCAACTTCTAAGGCTTTTGACTTTTCCAAGGTAAGTGTGAAGGTGAATTTTGTACCACTTCCGACTTCACTATCTACAAATATATATCCATCCATTAACTCTGCGTAGTTTTTAGATATAGCGAGTCCAAGCCCTGAACCCCCATATTTTTTCTGAATGTCCGGGTCCCCTTGGTTAAACTGGGCAAATATCTCTTTCTGCTGACTTTCCGATATACCAATACCTGTATCCTCAATTTCAAATACAATTTTACTCTGGTTAATAGTGTCTTCAATAACCCGTGCAGTCAGGACCACACGACCTTCTTCGGTAAACTTTATAGCATTTCCGAGAATATTAACTAAAATCTGCTGAATTTTCGTTGCATCACCCCAAACATATTGAGGTATTTTAGGATCTATTCTATGAATGAATCGTACGGGTTTATCTAGTTTTTTGAGTTGATACATTCTGACAATATTTCGCATAAGCAGATGTAGATCAAACTCCTCACTATCAGCAACTAACATATTAGATTCCATCTTAGACATTTCTAAAATATCCTCAATAATATTTAGAAGTGCATCTGCCGAGAACATAATATCTTCAATATACTCCGTTTGCTCATCATCTACAAAAGTATTTTTAAGCAGTTGTGACATGCCTAAAATGCCATTGATGGGTGTCCGAACTTCATGTGAAATCATGGCTAGGAACTGACTTTTAGACTGGAATGCATCTTCAGCCACTGTAAAAGCCTGTTCAATCCTTTTTTCAAGTCTCTTTCTTTCCGTTATGTCTTGCATGGTTCCATAAATACGCGTTGGAACACCTTTAGTGTCCATATCGACTTTACCTTTTGTTATAATCCATTTTGTATGCCCATCTATGGTTATGATCCTGTACTCAACTTCGTATGACGAACCTGAATCAGCTGCTTTATGAGCGTGTTCTACTTTTTCCAAATCATCCGGATGCACAAACCGCATAAAGGTATCAACATTAGGCTGGATGGTTTTGTCCCTAAATCCCATAATTCTATAGACTTCATCTGACCAAAACTCTTCACCAGTTAAAAAATTATGTTCCCAATCACCTATACTTGCAATCCGTTGAATCTGATTTAACCGCGTTTGTAGTTGTTTGTTATTGTTGTCCACTTCAACCTGTGACGTTAGATTATGGTGTATAAATGCCACTCTGTTTTCGTTTTTTAGTATTTCAATTTCATACCAAGCATCTTCAATATGTATTAAAGCCAATTCTTTATCATTGTATCTCTTAACCCAAGACAAGTGTTCGCCGTAGCTCGCCACGTCATCTATGCTTTTACCAGAAATCTGAGTAGGGTCAAGATGAATGAGGCTAGAAAAGGCTGTATTACACGATTCTATGGTCCACGAAGAGAACTCTTGTTTTAATAAAAGTATAGGTATTGTTGTTTCCATTAACCATCTACAGTCCATATTAACCTCCTCCATTTAATTTGTCTCGTTATATCCTATACCCTCAAATCTCTTAATAAATAGATGAAATTATTCCCCAATAATTTTCACAAGTAGTCTTTTTCTACGTTTTCCATCAAACTCGCCATAAAAGATTTGCTCCCAAGGCCCAAAATCAAGTTGACCTTCTGTAATTGCAACCACAACTTCTCTGCCCATTATTGTTCGTTTCAAGTGGGCATCTGCATTGTCTTCATACCCATTATGGTCATACTGGCTATAAGGTTTTTCCGGTGCCAGTTTTTCAAGCCATCTTTCAAAATCTCTATGGAGTCCAGATTCATCATCATTTATGAAAACACTAGACGTTATATGCATGGCATTACATAGTAACAAACCTTCCCTAATTCCACTTTCAGCTAAACAGGCTTCAACATCGCGCGTAATATTAATAAGCTCACGTCTGGCACTGGTATTAAACCAAAGTTCTTTCCTATAAGTCTTCAAACTTACACCTCTTCTCTTCTGCATAGGCCAATTCTAACTTCACTTTTTCTGCTATGTTTTTGTTTCCTGCAATTATAGCTACACTTTTTTTATCTTGCCACTCTAATATCACGCCACCCGCTTCTTCAACGAGTAAAGTCCCTGCTGCAATATCCCAGTCTCCTAGGCCCATTTCCCAGTAGCCATCCATTACGCCAGCTGCCACATTTGCTAAATCGTATGCAGCCGCACCCAACCGTCTTAAGCCCCTAACCTTGGGAACCATATGTCCAAAATGTAGAGCATTATTGTCACTTGACTTAGCACGGGAGTACGGAAAACCACTGGCTAAGACACAGGATTTTAAGTCTGTTTTTTTGCCGACCTGAATCCTTTGATTGTTTCTATATGCACCGCCACCTTTTGTTGCGCAAAAAAGTTCGTTCATCACAGGATTAAACACAACCCCAACAATACTTTTGCCTTTGTGTTTTAATGCAATCGATACAGCAAACACTGGAATCCCTTGAGCAAAATTTGTTGTTCCATCTAAGGGGTCTACTACCCAAACATAGTCGGAATGATTCTCTGTTACACCGGTTTCTTCTGACAAAATACTGTGGTCCGGATAGGTGTTTTTTATTGCCTTC
>Ga0209272_10001926_pt1 | contig 12305 bp, 9 predicted proteins | sample tdDd002_FD_187125 | JGI IMG/M metagenome (GOLD analysis project Ga0209272, IMG submission 187125) | Marine sediment microbial communities from the Atlantic coast under amendment with organic carbon and nitrate - tdDd00.2 (SPAdes)... | ecosystem: Environmental > Aquatic > Marine > Coastal >... | reverse complement strand
TTGGTTCGCCGCAGAACTGTTTCTGCATGGAAACCCACATGAGCCATATCGCCAAGCAACTTGGCGAAGATCCGGCTGTATTCAAGCACCGCCACTTCCTCAAGTCGGATTCTACCAGTCTGACGGGTGCCAAGATCTTCGGTGATCTGGTACTTGATGAGATGCTGGAGCGGATCCTGAGTTTGTCTGACTACAACACGAAAGTCGCGCTCAATGCTTTCCAGCCAGATATCAATGAACAATGCCTCGGCAGTGGAAAACGCAAGGGTATTGGACTGGCTGTCTTCCAGCATGGCTGTGGCTTTGCCGGCGACTTGGAAGATACCTTGGTGCGGGCGAGAGTACGAGTGATCAAGCTTGCCGATGGAACCGTTCAGATCCTTGCTTCTAATACCGACATTGGCCAGGGGCTGAGCCTGACGTTCCGTAAGATCGTTGCAGATACGCTGAACCGTCCGTTGGATACGATTCAACTGGCGGTGCCTGATACCGGCATCGTACCAGACTCCGGGCCGACGGTGGCATCCCGCTCAATTTTGATTGTCGGTTACTTGTTGGAGAAAGCCGCGCAGAAGCTGCAGCTTAACTGGCAGGAAGGCGAGCAGCAGGAAATCGAAGAGGTGTATCGCAAGCCGGATTACCATGTCTGGGATCAAAGTACCTACCAGGGCAATGCCTATCAGGCAGTCAGTTACGGCATGAACGTCGTCGAGGTTGAAGTCGATATGGCGACTGGCGAGACAGACATTACTGGGGCCTGGGCGGTGTATGACATTGGCCGGGCAATTGAACCGACGGTGTTCAAAGGCCAGATTGACGGTGGTTTGGTACAGGCGCTTGGTTACGGCAGCTGCGAGAAAATGGAGCTGAACAAAGATGGGGGGTTCGCCCAGAAAACCATGGCTGATTATGTGATCCCGACTGCGCTGGATGTACCGGCAATCGAAAGTGATTTGGTTGATAACCCTTATCCGTTTGGCCCGAATGGTGCCAAAGGGGGCGGCGAATTGACGCATAACGGTGGCGCGGCAGCGTTTTCCGCAGCGGTTGAATCTGCAATTGGCAAGTCGTTTTCATCAATTCCGGTGACGCCGGAGAAAATCTGTCAGGCCCTTTATTTGGGCGAAACGGCAATCAAAGTAAGAGACGGAGGGAAGGCAAAATGAAGATCGAGTTCTATTTGAATGATGAGCTGGTCGAGGTTGATGCCGACCCAATGCAGTCACTACTTAACACATTGCGCGGTAATCTTAGCAAGACGGCGACCAAAGAAGGTTGCGGTGAAGGCGAGTGTGGCGCATGTTCGATCTTGTTTAACGGCAAGCTGGTTAATGCCTGCATGATGCCTTTAGCCCAGGCCGAGGGTGCCAGGTTGATGACCCTGGAAGGATTGCGTCAGACCGAGAAAGGGCAGTGTGTGATTAATGCTCTGCTGGAGGCCAAAGGAGTTCAGTGTGGCTTCTGTACGCCGGGGATGGTACTGGCTTTGTATGCATTGCTGGAAGTCAATGCCAAGCCGAGCGAGCAGGAAATCCGCACGGCTATCTCGGGTAACCTCTGTCGCTGCACGGGTTACGGGATGATCGTCGATGCAGCGAAGATCGCCAGCGAGAAAGGAGAGGGATTATGGTAGAGGTATATCGTCCTGATACTTTGGAGCAGGCGCTGGACAAGCTGGCCGTAGGGGATCATACATTGTTTTCCGGCGGCACGGATCTGATGGTACAACACAGTGTCAGGCCGGGTATGACGCCAAGTTTTACCCATGATGTGATATTTGTCGATGCGATCGATGAACTGAAGCATATCACCCAGGCCAGCTTGGAATCTCAGGCGGAAGGTGATGCTGATTCGGCACTGTTCATTGGTGCCGGAGTGACTCTTAACGAGATCGAGAAGCACCCGCTGGTACCGGATGTCTTGCGTCAGAGCGTCGCCAAGATTGCGGCTCCAGCCCTGCGAAACCGAGCAACCATGGCTGGTAATATCTGTAATGCCTCACCGGCGGCGGATTCTCTGCCTGCACTGTATTTGCTTGATGCTCGCGTTGTTCTGTCGTCACTGCAGGGGCAGCGAGAAATGGCACTGGAAGATTTTATTCTGGCGCCGGGACTCAGTCAGCTCAGGCAAGGTGAGATGTTGACCCATGTCGTGATCCCGCAGGCAGATTTGCCCGTGACTTTCTATCACAAGGTGGGAACCCGGGCGGCCAACGCGTTGACCAAATTATCAGTTGCAGGGTTGGCGAAGGTGCATAAAGGTCGTACCGGAAAAGGTAAGCTGGTGGACTGGAGAGTGGCCTTTGGTGCCGTTGGACCGACGGTTGTTCGCAGTCGTGAGTTAGAATCGCTGGTGATCGGTCAGCCAACCGAGAGATTAGCCAAACCAAGGTTTATCGACGAAGTTGTCGCCATGTATAGTGAAATTATCCGCCCGATTGACGATCAACGTTCAACCGCTGAATATCGCCATCAGGCATCCCTCAATCTACTAAGACGTTGGCTCAGCCAGCTTAGCGTCCAATAGATTATAACTATCCTCTTAATTTTATTTCTTTCATGTTTGGGGGCGGTGGCCCCCTTTTTTTGCCTGTCATTTACCCTTGAGTGCTGTTCTGAAGAAATTATCAACTATCACACCTGATAGTTATCAATTTGATAGTAACAATACTATTTTGATAGATGATTCGGATGAACTGAGAAGCAATCTTATTTGGTGTTTCTAAATCACCGTTATCCCCTGGATGAATGCGAAATACCTTGTTGATAGAGGTCTCATTTCTGGTCCGATTTCTGACCGTGCTCACGAAACTCATCTCTTATCAGACTGACAATCAAGTTTGGCTCAATAGTTGCCTTTTACTGCTTAAGAATATTTAAAAGGACCTTCATTACCTCTGTTTTACAAAGAGATTATGAATTTAAAGATAAGTAGAATTCTAAAAAGGTAAGAAAAATGATTGAACACTACTTGAGACCGGACTCTACTGCCCAAGCACTCGACTTAATGCAGCAACATGATGGCGCTGCAACCTGGTTTGCCGGTGGTTCCAAGCTTAATGCCGCACCAAGCAAAACTGAGAAAACGGTAGCAATTTCGCTTGATAACCTGGCCTTCGACAAAATTGAACAGCAAGGCGAAGCCCTGCATATCGGTGCGATGTGCCGAATTCAGAACCTGATTGACAGTGAGCTGGTGCCTGTAGCACTTAAGCAAGCCGCGGCATTTATCTACTCCCGCCATGTGCGCAATCAGGCCACTTTGGGTGGCGAGATCGCAGCTTTGCAACCAGAGGCATTATTGGTACCAAGCCTGATAGCCCTGAAAGCACGCGTTGTGTTGGCCGATGGCCGTGAAAGTGATGTTGAAGATTATATTTCAGCGGATAAGCGCGATTTGATTGCCAGTGTCATTATCCCGGATGTGAACCTTACCTGTCTTGGATACAACATTGTCCGCTCTGCTGCTGGTCTGGCTGTTGTAACAGCTGCAGTATCAATCGACAAAGACGGAAACAAAATTATCGCTCTGGACGGGGTATCACCGATGCATAATGGCGCGGCTAGGCCTGTCCGTTTACGTGATGTCGAAAAGCAAGATTTAAAAGGTGAGTTGTTAGAACAGGCGGTTGCTGATGCTGTACATCCTGTGGCCAATATTATAGGTAGCGTTGAGTACAAGCGTTATATTGCCGGCGTTGTTGTGACAGATTTACTGGCTGAGTGTCAGCACCTGGCTGAGGAGGCGTAACCATGACTATTAAATTTACTCTGAACGGCCGTCCTCAGGAACTTCAGTGCCAGCTCGGTAAAAATGTACAGATATTACTACATGGAATGGGTCTTCATTCTGTGCGTAATAGTGATGATGGTTATGGTTTTGCCGGATCAGATGTGATCTTGCTTAATGGCGAGTTGGTCAATGCCTCGTTGTTGATTGCAGCACAGCTAGATGGTGGAGATGTACGTACTGCTGAATCACTCAGTACCCACAATAAGCTGGGTGTTGTTCAGCAGGCGATGATCGATGTTGGTGTTGTCCAGTCTGGTTATAACGATCCCGCTGCTGCCTTGATCTTAACCGACTTGCTTGAGCGTATTGCGTCACCTTCTCGTGATGAAATCGACGACGCGCTTTCTGGCCTATTCAGCCGTGATGCCGGTTATCAACAGTTCTACCAAGTCGTGGAGTTGGCTGCGAAGCGTAAGAGTCTACCAGAGTATACCGAAGAGGTTGCACCAGAATTTTGTGATGACCTGGACGTTGTCGGTAAGGTCAGCCCGAAAGATGACTCCGTGAAAATGGTTCAGGCCAAGCCCTGTTATGTTGAAGATCGCATCCCGGCTGATGCCTGCGTTCTTAAGGTGCTGCGTAGCCCGCACCCACATGCATGGATTAAGCATTTAGATGTAAGCAAGGCTGAAGCGTTGGAAGGTGTTGTTCATATCATCACCCATGAAAACTGCCCGGATATTCCTTACACTCCGGGTGGCCAGACTGGCCCTGAGCCGTCACCGCTTGACCGCCGTATGTTCTGTCAAAAGTTACGTCACGTGGGTGACCGTGTTGCTGCAGTTGTTGCTGAAAGCGTTGAAATTGCAGAAGCCGCTTTGAAACTGATTGATGTTGAATATGATGTGCTTAAGCCAGTGATGAGCATTGAAGCGGCACAAGCTGCCGATGCACCAATCATTCACAACGAGCCGATTGAGTATTTGGCAGGCGCACCTGATGATTTAGATGAGCAGAATAAAGACGCAGATCCGCGTGAAGGTAAGCTGATTGTCAACTTCCCAATTGGTTGTATGCCGCGCAAGAATATCGCCGCTTCTGTTAATGGCCAAATCGGTGATATCGATCAGGGCTTTGCTGATGCCGATATAATCCTTGAACGTACTTACGAGTCTAAGCAAGCCCAGCAGACGCCGACAGAGATGCATATCTGCTACGCCTATATGGATGGCAACCGTGTTGTTATGCATGCATCAACTCAGGTGCCGTTCCATGTTCGTCGCCAGGTTGCGAGGATCCTAGGAATCAAACAGAACCGCGTACATGTTGTTAAAGAACGTGTCGGCGGGGGATTTGGCTCCAAGCAGGATATCTTGGTCGAAGACCTAACGGCGTTTGCCACTTTCACAACGGGTCGTCCGGTTTATCTTCACTATACCCGTGAAGAAGAGTTCATCGCGTGTTCAACTCGCCATGTTGCGAAGGTGCACCTGAAAGTGGGTATGAAAAAAGACGGTACGTTGACAGCAATAGACATGGATTTCGAGGCCAACACAGGTCCTTATGGTAACCATGCCCTTACCGTGCCTTCAAATGGTCCGGCGCTGTCACTGCCACTTTACCCGATTGATAATGTGCGCTTTAAGGTGACAACGTATTATTCAAATATCTGTCCGACTGGTGCCTATCAGGGATATGGTGCACCGAAAGGCGTGTTTGCGCTAACAATGATGCTGGCCGAACTGGCTGAAGAGCTAGATATGGATCTGCTCGATATTATCGAGAAGAACCGAGTTCATGAAGGTGATCCGCTGAAAATCAAGGGTGCGGTTGGTGAGGGTGACTTACCTGCTGAGCCACCTCGTGTACTTTCTTGTGCGCTGGATGAAGTGTTGCGTCAGGGGCGTGAAGACATCGGATGGGATGCACCAAAAGAAGATTTGGGTGCTGACTGGACGGTAGGCCGTGGTGTTGCCATTATTCAGCAGAAATCAGGGATCCCTGATATCGATCAGGCGAACTGTAAAGCCAAGCTGGCTTCCGATGGTACTCTGATTGTTCACTCCGGTGGCGCCGATATCGGTACAGGCCTGGATTTGGTAGTCGGCAAAATTGCTGCCGAAACACTGAAGATGCCGCTAGAAGAAATTACGGTGATCTCTGGTGATACCGACCACTGCCCGTTTGATAAGGGTGCTTACGCCTCTTCCGGTACCTGTTTCTCAGGTAATGCCGCGAAGAAAGCGGCTGAAGCGATGCGCGAGCGTATTTTGATGTGTGGTGCCGAGATGCTAGGCGCAGAAGTCGCTGATGTTAAATTGGTCTTCCCCGCAACGGTAGAAGGGAAAGACGGCAAGCAAGTGACCTTCGGTCAGATTGCGCATCAGGCTGAAGGCGGCAAAGGTTGGGGTCAGCTACTGACTAGTGGTAGCTTCATTACTTCTGACTTTGCTTTCCCATATGGAGCTAACTTCGCTGAAGTGGCGGTGAATACCCGTACAGGTGAAATCAAGATCAACAAGTTTCATGCGCTGCTTGACTGTGGTACGCCTATCAACCCTGATTTGGCGTTGGGCCAGATTTACGGTGCCAGTATGCGTGCCATTGGCCACAGTATGTGCGAAGAGCTGATGTACGACGAGAACGGGGTGCCGCTTAACACCGATCTGAAGAGTTACGGTGCACCTATGATTGGCGATATTCCGCGAGATTTCCGCGCGGCATTGGTGCCAAGCGACGATCCTGTCGGTCCGTTTGGTGCCAAGTCAATCTCCGAGATTGGCGTTAACGGTGCCGCTCCGGCCATTGCTACCGCTATTCATGATGCCTGCGGGGTGTGGATCCGAGAATGGAACTTCACACCTGAGAAGGTGCTGAGAGGTCTTAATAAGCTCTAAGTAATACTAAAAGCGGTTAATTTTCAGGGGATGGGAAATGACCGCTTTTATTTTATATCGATAGATATTAATTACGAGTGAGCTGTCATAGCTTGGCCGGTATTGACTAAACATGTTTTGGTCGCGGTGTATAGGGGTGAGGCAACACTTGGCATAGAGCCGGGTGTGGGACCCTTGGGGAATTTCTGGCTCGGTTATCGATTCCATACTCGTCCAATCTTTCAATGGATGCGTTGCTGCTAAATAGGCACAAGAGAAGCCTTAAGGCGGACGTATATCCAGGGAAGTATAAAGAAACGGATGGTATTGAAATGAAACTCTTTTATAACGTAGAAGACAAGCCTCCTGTCGGAGCTGCAATTTTACTTGCTTTACAGCATATGCTGGCTGCTATGGGGGCGATTATCGCTGTTCCTCTGGTTGTTGGTAGTGCGATTGGTTTACCGACCGATCAAATGGTCATCCTTGTTAATGCAGCCCTGATGGTATCAGGGGTGGTAACGATTATTCAGTGTAAGGGGGTAGGACCGGTAGGGATCCGTTTGCCGGTAGTTATGGGAACCAGTTTTACCTTTGTTGCAATATCGATTTCCATTGGTTTGGATGCTGGTGTCTCAGGTATTTTCGGCGCCTCGCTGGTGGGATCACTGGTGATGATTATTGGTAGCCGGTTCATGCCTCAGATCCGTAAGCTGTTTCCGCCTGTTGTTTCCGGTACGGTTGTTGTTCTTATTGGTTTGACTATCCTGCCGGTGTCGGTTGACTGGTTTGCCGGAGGTTTTGTCGGGCAGGAAGGTTACGGCCAGGTCAGTAACTTGATGTTGGGGCTGTTGGTGCTGGTGGTGGTTATCGTATTGTCGCAGGTTGGCAAGGGTATCATCTCGGCCGCAGCTATCGTAATTGGCATGGCAGTCGGTTACATTGTGGCGATTTTCATGGGTATTGTTGATTTCTCTCCTGTTCGTGATGCTGAGTTCTTTGCGTTGCCGAAAGTAATACCGTTTGGACTGAGCTTTACTGTTAGCGGTATTATCGGGATGTCGATTGCCTATCTGGTAACCATCATGGAATCAACCGGGGACTTTCTTGCTCTGAGTGATGCCACCCATACCAAGCTAACCGGCAAGAAGCTGTCACGCGGAATTTTGTGTGACGGGATAGGTAGCGCCTTGGCATCGGTGTTTGGTGCAACACCATTTTCATCATTCAGCCAGAACGTAGGTATTGTCTCTATCACCGGTGTTGCTAGTCGTCATGTGGTCGCTGTAACGGGCGTAATCATGCTATTAGCCGGTATGTTTCCGAAGCTGGGCGGTATCGTCGTGACGATACCTTCCCCTGTATTGGGTGGAGCAGGTTTGGTGATGTTTGCAATGATCATCTCAGCAGGTATTGGTATCCTTTCGCGCATTAACTTTACTAAACGTAATATGTTGATCATTGCTGTGGGTGTCGCTTCCGGTATGGCGGTGACAGTGCGTCCTGAAATTCTCACTCACTTACCTGATTCAATGAGGGTGATTTTAGGTTCAGGGATCACAACAGGTTCGCTGGTTGCATTGGTGTTGAATATTGGAATGGGTATTAATCGTGCAGATGAAGCAGAAAGTGCCCAGGAAAAACGCGAAGCGTTGAAAGAGCAGATCAAAGAGTGTGAAGCATGTGACCGTGCATTGGAAGAGGAAGAAAACCTTGCTCGCCAGCAGGCAGAGCCAGATCGTAGTTAAGTGGCAAGGAGCTTATGTTGGGTGCTTTTCTGGTTTCAGTTCAGAAACTGGTTCAGGAAGCAGTTCAGCAACCAGTTAGGTTTTTTGTAGAAAATGAACATCGAATACTCCACAAAACAGATTTATAAAAGGTCAGTACGTAGCTTGTACATGTTATCGCCCTACGGATTTCATGAGTAAACAGCAAGCTGGCGGACAAAGACATTAATGAGGTAATTATGGAATATACCCAATCTATTAAGGCAATTCGTGCATCGATTATGGATATTGCCCACGTGGTCGATAAGCCTGAGGATATCGAAAACAACATTCGCTTTATCGAAGACGGTTTGATGCTGGTTAATAATGGCCGTATTGAATGGGTCGGCCCTTGGGAAGAGGGCAAGGATCTGGTACCGGCGTCGGTGCGTATTCGCAGCTACCCGGGTAAGTTGGTTATGCCCGGTTTCATTGATACCCATATTCACTACCCGCAGGCGGAGATGGTTGGTGCTTACGGAGAGCAGCTGCTTGAATGGCTAAACAACTATACCTTCCCGACCGAAGCTCGTTATAAAGACAAAGACTACTCGCGGGAAATGTCGACATTCTTCATCAAGCAACTCTTGCGCAATGGTACGACGACGGCATTGGTGTTCGGTACTGTTCACCCTGAATCGGTGGAAGCTTTATTTGAAGAAGCCGAAAAAATCAACATGCGAATGATCGCCGGCAAGGTCATGATGGATCGCAACGCGCCGGAGTACCTGCTAGATACCCCGGAAGTCGGTTATAACCAGACCAAGGAGTTGATTGAAAAATGGCACAAGCGTGGTCGCTTGCTGTATGCGATCACCCCGCGTTTTGCACCGACTTCATCACCTGAGCAATTGGCAATGGCGGGTAAGCTGAAGGAAGAGTACCCAGACACCTATGTACATACTCACCTGTGTGAAAACAAGAATGAGATTGAGTGGGTGAAAGAACTGTTTCCGGAGCAAGATGGCTACCTTGATGTCTACCATCACCACGGTCTGACTGGTTCCAAGAGCGTATTTGCTCATTGTATTCATCTTGAAGACAAAGAGTGGGACTGCCTGCAGGATACCGACTCGGCTATCGCATTCTGTCCGACCTCCAACCTCTACCTCGGCAGCGGTCTGTTTAAGCTCCAGGAAGCCTGGAAACGTAATGTCAAAGTAGGTATGGGAACTGATATTGGTGCTGGTACGACGTTCAACATGATGCAAACCCTTAATGAAGCCTACAAGGTGATGCAGCTTCAGCAGCATAGACTTTCGGCTTTTGAGGCCTTCTACCTAGCTACATTGGGAGCGGCGAAATCCCTATCGTTGGATCATTTGATTGGTAACTTCGAAGTGGGCAAAGAAGCCGATTTTGTCATTATCGATCCGTGTGCAACACCGCTTCAGCAGTTGCGTTATGACAGCTCGAAAGACTTGGCAGACAAATTGTTCTTGCTGATGACTCTGGGTGATGACCGCAGTATTTACCGGACCTATGTTGATGGTCGCTTGGTGTACGAACGCGGATGATGTATTGCTCGTAGCTAAAGATTTCAAAGAATAAAAGAAGTATAGAGGAAATTGATTTTACGTTGAGAGGAAGCTCAACAAACTTTCTGGGCAGTAAAGAGAGCGTCTCATTGATCGAGGTACAGCGCACTCTTTACTCTCTACGACAAACAAGGAACTATCACCATGTCTGAAAATAGTACAATTCAAAGTGATCCCGCAAATATAGCTTCAGAAGCTAAACCACAAAGCGGGTTAGACGGTTATTTTCAAATCTCGGCGCGCGGCAGTACCGTAAAACAGGAAATGGTTGCAGGTTTAACAACTTTTCTTGCGATGGTGTACTCGGTTATCGTTGTACCAAGTATGCTTGGCGCTGCAGGCTTTAACCAGGGGGCGGTATTCATAGCAACCTGTCTGGTGGCGGCATTTGGTTCGTTGCTGATGGGGCTGTGGGCTAAGTTACCGATGGCGATTGGCTGTGCCATTTCGCTGACCGCTTTCACCGCATTTAGCTTGGTACTTGGCCAGGGAATTAGCATTCCTGTTGCTCTGGGTGCTGTATTCCTTATGGGTGTGCTCTTCACCGCGATTACCGTGACTGGCGTCCGTCAGTGGATTTTAACCAACTTGCCGTTCGGTATTGCTCACGGTACTGGTATCGGTATCGGCCTATTCCTGTTGCTTATCGCTGCCAATGGCGTTGGTCTGGTTGTGAAGAATCCGCATGCAGGTTTACCGGTTACATTGGGTTCGTTTACCTCGCTGCCTGTGTTGATGTCTATCATTGGTCTGGCGGCTATTTTTGGTCTTGAGAAGCGTCGCGTACCAGGTGGTATCTTGCTGGTGATTGTCGCTATTTCTATTTTCGGTCTGGTTTTCGATCCGAATGTGACGTATCAGGGCTTATTTGCCATGCCGTCATTTGGTGCTGAAGGTGAGTCGCTGCTTGGCAGCTTGGATATCATGGGTGCGTTGAACCCGATTGTTATTCCAAGTGTGTTGGCATTGGTTATGACCGCAATCTTTGATGCTACTGGTACGATCCGTGCAGTCGCCGGTCAGGCAAATTTGCTTGATAAAGATGGGCAGATCATTAACGGTGGTAAAGCTCTGACAGCGGATTCAGTCAGTAGTATCTTTGCCGGTTTTGTCGGTGGTGCGCCTGCTGCCGTGTATATCGAATCGGCTGCCGGTACGGCTGCTGGTGGTAAAACCGGCCTGACCGCGACGGTTGTTGGTGGCTTGTTCGTACTTATGCTGTTCTTATCGCCTGTTAGTTACCTTGTTCCTGCTTATGCGACGGCGCCTGCATTGATGTATGTTGGTCTGCTAATGATGAGCAATGTCAGCAAGTTGGATATGAGCGATTCTGTTGATGCATTGTCTGGCCTGATGTGTGCCGTATTCATTGTACTGACGGGCAACATCGTTACCGGTATTATGCTGGGCTTCAGCTCATTGGTCATTGGCCGTATTATCTCGGGCGAATACAAGCGTCTGAACATCGGTACCGTGTTAATTGCCATCATATTGGTCGCATTCTACGCGGGCGGTTGGGCGATTTAGGTTTAGCCATTATTCCTTCTCTTTTAGAAGGGGGGATGTGTTAGCTTAATATAAAAAGCGAGAGCCTGTCGGCTCTCGCTTTTCGTTTTCAGATATTGTCGTGTTTATTGCGCTTTTAACCAAGAAACAACAAACTTGGCGACTTCTTCTGGGTGATTGATATTGAGTAGGGGGAGCGTACACCCCTCAGGCTTGTTGCCGTCAGTGGCGAAAGCGATTATGCCGCCGTCGTTTGGGTATAGCAGCGGTTTGCCGTAACTAGGGCGGTGAATTTCAATTTTGGTGAATTTCTCGTCGCGGAACCCTTCCACTAATACTAAATCCAGCTGGCTATGATCGAGCTGCTGTAGGCAGGCTTGCAGCTCCGGTTCTTCGCGTTCCTCTTCAGGGTACTCGAAATAGAGCATATGCCTTTCTTTGGTTGCCATGAGTGTCTGCGCGCATCCGGCATGGCGAAGTCGGTAACTGTCTTTGCCTGGGGTATCAGGGTCGATGCAGTGGTGACTGTGTTTAACTAACCCAATCCGTAAGCCTTGTTGCTTCAGTAGTGGGATCAGTTGTTCCAGAAGGGTTGTTTTCCCCGAGCCGCTATAGCCGGCAAAACCTATAATTGGAGTCATGGTGTTATTCGAGTGGGTCTGTTTGTCTAGATCCTAATTGAAATTGAACATCACGTCATGATGTTGAGCTAATTATGGAAAGAAAATGGCCAGTTATTAGCTATTCAAATTGATATTACGACACTCGAAGTGGATGCAATTGTTAATGCGGTCAAGACAGTTCAAGAAGTGGTCGATAGCAATGACAATATTGTACAAGTCTATTTTGTCTGTTTTGCTGTTGATGATTTTGATACTTATCAAACT
>Ga0209272_10001925_pt1 | contig 12326 bp, 11 predicted proteins | sample tdDd002_FD_187125 | JGI IMG/M metagenome (GOLD analysis project Ga0209272, IMG submission 187125) | Marine sediment microbial communities from the Atlantic coast under amendment with organic carbon and nitrate - tdDd00.2 (SPAdes)... | ecosystem: Environmental > Aquatic > Marine > Coastal >... | reverse complement strand
AAACGCCGCCGCGCTGGACCAGATCAACACCCGTGGCGGCACACATACGGCGCTGACCTGCGATGTCTGCGACTGGGATCAGATCGACGCGGCCATGGCCCAGACCCTGGAACAGCACGGGCGGGTGGATGGCATGATCGCCAATGCCGGTGTCGGCGGCGGGGCGAAATCCTTTGTGGACCGGACGGCCGCAGAATGGCGCGATCTGATGGCCGCCAATGTGGACGGCGTGGTCCGCAGCTTTCAGGTTGCCGCCCGCCACATGATCGAGCGCGGCGCGCAGGGTGATCTGTTTGGCCGGTTGGTCTGCACCTCTTCGGTCGCCTCGATCGACGGGGCCGCGTTTAACGAACATTACGGCGCCTCCAAGGGCGCGCTGAACTCGCTGGTGCGGGCAACGGCGGTGGAAATGGCCCGCCACGGCATCACCGTCAACGCGATCCTGCCCGGCTATGCCGAATCCGAGATGACCTCGGGCCTGATGTCCAACGACAAGTTCGTCAAATCCGTGATCCCGCGCATTCCGGCCCGCCGGTTTGGCCGCCCCGATGACTATGGCGGGATCGCCGCCTACCTGATGAGCGACCTGTCCAGCTATCACACCGGCCAGTGTTTCGTGATCGACGGCGGCTATACGATCTACTGATCATACCAGCGCCGCGCGGGGACAGAACTGGCCCGCGCGGCCTTTGATCGCGCGCCCGCGCTTTCATCTTGCCAAAAATACTCAAATCCCGCCCTTTCCGCGCGCGCTGGCGGGGGCGGCACGGGCTTGCACCCCAAAGCACTCCGGCGTAGGTCAGCGGCATGACGTTCAGCTCTGAGTATACCCCGCCAAATGATCCTCTCGACATCCTGCATCAGGATCATGAGATCATCGTGGTGAACAAACCATCGGGGCTGTTGTCTGTACCGGGGCGGGGCGAACATCTGGCCGATTGCCTGATTTCCCGCATCCAGGCCATCTTCCCCGAGGCCCTCTTGGTGCACCGTCTGGACCGCGATACCTCGGGCGTGATGGTGTTTGGGCTGACACCGCACGCACAGCGCAACCTGTCCATGCAGTTTGAAAAACGCACCACCAAAAAGACCTATGTCGCGCGGGTGCACGGGCTGCTCGAGCCCAAGACCGGCACCGTGGATTTGCCGCTGATTGTGGATTGGCCCAATCGGCCCCGTCAGATGGTGGATCACGAAAACGGTAAACCCGCCGTCACCGATTATCGCGTCCTGAAATCCAATGCTCAGGAATCGCGCGTCCGCCTGTTGCCGCGCACCGGGCGCAGCCATCAGCTGCGGGTGCATATGCTGGCGCTGGGGCATGTGATCCTGGGCGATCCGCTCTATGCGACCGGCCAGGCGGCGGATTACCCGCGCCTCATGCTGCATTCCGAACAGCTGCGCATCAGTCACCCCGACAGCGGCAAGGGCATGTCCTTCCGCGCCAAGGTGCCGTTCTGATCACTTCATGCTGCGGTCTGTCAGGTTCAGACGGCTGGCGACGATCGGATGCAGCACCGTTTCCAGCGCCGGATCCGCGCCGCGCAGCTGCTCCAGTTCGTCCAGACGATTGGTCGCGATCAGCTCCAGCAGGTCCACGCGCACCGCGCCCTCCGCATCGCGGGGCAGGGCGCTGACCACCTGTAACAAGGTCGGCTGCGGCCCGTCCGCAGGCATTTCCAGCGGCCCGCCGGCCTCGGCAAAGGCATACAGCCCCACGCCCCCCGCAGGCAGCGCATAGGCCGCAAAGGCCACGTCCCGCGCGCCGCGCGCCATCAATGCGTCGCGAATGGCGGGGCCGTCCTCGGCGATGCGGTTTTCGGTGCCCTCGCCATCGGACCAGTTCATCAATCGCCGGGTCACGAAATTATAGACCTTCTTGCCCGTCGCCATCCAAACCCGCGAGGGCAGGGATTTCCGCGCCAGCATCGCGCGTTCGGACGGGGTCAGCAGATCCCGCGCAAAGCTGCGTTTCTGTTTCAGCATGTGCCGCAGATCCTCGCGTGCGGCGACGCGGAACAGTTTCCCCTGCCGCCGATGTACCGAGGCCAGCTGGAAATCAATCACCGCCGCGCGCCCGTCCGGTGTCATCAGCCAGTTTTGCGGCTTGGCAATATCGTTATGGCACACGCCCCGGCGCCGCATGTCGCGCAGCAGGCGCTTGGCGTCGCGGTACCACAGCGCATCGGACGGTTTCGCCAGATGCAGCGGGGTGCCTTCGGACCAGACGCGCAGAATGCCGCCCGCGTCCGCCTCAAGCAGGATCGGAACGCCTTCGATTCCTTGCACGGCGCGCAGGCCGCGCGCCTCTTTGCGGGCCAGCCATTGCGACAGCGGACGCGCCCACCACGGCACCCCATCCAGACGGCGCAACACGGCCTTGACCGCAGGGTCCTCGGCCAGATGTCCCATGATGGTTTCGGAAAACACATCCCGTTTCAGCACCGTATCCGGCACAAATCGCTGGATCGACGGGTGGATGGACAGGGGATTGGCCACACGCAGCCCTTTCACAAAAGAAATCCGGGGCCGTGATAGCCCCGGATCAACCTGTCTTGCAATGGTGTTGCGGTTATTCCGCGGTCCAGCCAGCCACGGATTTGACCTCGAGGAAGTCCTCGATGCCCCAAACGCCGCCTTCGCGCCCGTTGCCGGACTGCTTCATCCCGCCAAAGGGCGCGCCCGCGCCGCGCGATTTACCGTTCATTTCCACCATCCCCGAGCGCAGCTGCAACGCCACCCGGTTGGCTTTGTCGCCGTCCGTGGTCTGAACATAGTTGGTCAGCCCGTAAACCGTGTCATTGGCGATCTGGACCGCCTCTTCTTCGGTGTCGAACGGGATGATCGACAGCACCGGGCCAAAGATTTCCTCGCGCGCGATGGTCATCTCGTTGGTGACGTCCGCGAATACGGTGGGACGCACGTAAAAGCCCTTGTTCAGCCCGTCGGGACGGCCCAGACCGCCCGCAACCAGACGTGCGCCTTCGTCGATACCCTTCTGGATCAGGCCCTGGATCTTGTTCCACTGCGCTTCGTTCACGACGGGGCCGATGTGGCGGCCGTGTTCGCTGGCGGGGCCAACGGTGATCTTGCTTGCGACCTCGGCTGCGGTTTCCACCGCCTGTTCATAGACGTCCTTTTGCACCAGCATCCGGCTGGGTGCGTTGCACGACTGGCCGGTGTTGTTCATCATGTGCAGCACGCCGCGTTTCACGGCTTTTTCGTCTGCATCGTTAAAGATGATGTTGGCGCCTTTGCCGCCCAGCTCCAGGTGGACGCGTTTCAGCGTCATCGCCGCGTTTTGCGAGATCGCAATCCCTGCGCGGGTCGATCCGGTAAAGCTGACCATATCCACATCCGGGTGGCCCGTCAGGGTGTTGCCAACGCCCATGCCGTCACCATTTACCAGGTTGAACACGCCTTTGGGGAAACCGGCCTCGTCCATCATTTCGGCGAACAGGATCGCGTCCAGCGGGCTTTCCTCGGATGGTTTCAGCACCATCGTGCAGCCCGCGATGGCTGCTGCGACGACCTTCAGCGTGACCTGGTTCATCGGCCAGTTCCACGGGGTGATCAGGGCGCAAACGCCCACGGGTTCGTGGACGATCCGGTCCTCGGGGGCGTGGCTTCCCAGCGGACGGACAAAGTCGAACCCCTTGGCAGCACGCAAGAAATTCGAGATGTGCCACGTGCCCGCGCCCACCTGAGACGTGGTGGACATATCAATCGGCGCGCCCATCTCGATCGAGATAGCCTCGCCCATTTCAGCGCCGCGCCGCTTGTAGATTTCCAGCAGCTTTTCGACCAGCGCGATACGTTCGGCCGGGGGGGTGTTCATCCACGCAGGAAAGGCTGCCTTGGCCGCGGCAACGGCCGCATCAGCATCCGCGGGGCTGCCCAGCGAAATGATCGCGCAGGGCTCTTCGGTAGAAGGGTTGATCACTTCGTGATCATGCGGTTGCGCGGGGTTTACCCACTCACCATTGATATAGAATTGACGTTTCTCGATCATCTTTGACCTCCAAAAGCGGTTCCCGTCCTGCGGTGAATTCCGTTATGCAGAATGTCTTGCCGCAGCGTTGCGCGCAGTTTGTCAGGGGATTTGACCTACTGCAAGCGGTTCTGCGATTGCTGTTGGTAATTTGATCAAATTACGCTGGGGGCAATTTTTGCGACACTCTGTCGCCCTTTGAAAAAACGTCATGCAGTGGGGTGAAATAATGCGATTTAGAACGTATCTAATAATCAATATGTAACTTTGACAACCATAGGGGAACCATCATGGGCCTGCGAATCAACGACATCGTTCCGAATTTCACCGCTGAAACCGACCAGGGGACGATCACGTTCCATGATTGGATTGGCGATAGCTGGGCGATCCTGTTTTCCCACCCCAAGGATTTTACCCCCGTTTGCACCACCGAATTCGGGGCCGTCGCGCAGCTGGCCGATGAATGGGTCGCCCGCAACACCAAGGTAATCGGCCTGTCCGTGGACAGCGCCGCCGAGCACGTCAAATGGAAATCCGACATCGAGGGCTTCTCGGGTGCCAAGGCCGGTTTCCCGATCATCGCGGACGAATCGCTGGAGGTCTCCAAACTCTTTGACATGCTCCCAGCCGAGGCCTACCTGCCCGATGGGCGCACCGCGGCGGATTCCGCGTCGGTGCGCTCGGTGTTTATCATCTCGCCTGACAAAAAGGTGCAGCTGATCATGACCTACCCGATGTCCGTGGGTCGCAACTTTGCCGAGGTCCTGCGCGCGCTGGACGGGTTGCAGGCCACCTTTGGCACGCCCATCGCCACCCCCGCGAACTGGGTCGCTGGCCAGGATGTGATCGTTGCCCTGTCGCTGTCCGATGAACAGGCCGTCGAAAAATTCGGCGAGGTGGACATCAAGCTCCCCTACCTGCGGACCACCAAATACCCGGCCTGATCCGCCCCTCACAAACGCGATCCCCGCAGCCGAAACTGCGGGGATTTTGATTGGACCACCGGGTCGGTTTCCGCCTGACCTGTCCCACGTCGCCCCCGCGTTTCGGGGGTTCTGCCTTCTGTGTGCAAAACCCCCCGGAGCCCTTGCGAACACCGTTTCCGCGAGCGTCGTGGCATGTGTCAGGTGGCCTGCCTGATCTCTCCTCTATGCCCGATCCCATTCCGCCGTTCAGGGGGAAAAACCGCGCTCTAGGTCCCCTCCAACCCGAGGCGGCACCGCCGAGACATCCAGCGCGCCGCAGGCGCCCCTTCGGATCAAGCCTCCAAAACAAAAAACCCCGGCCAATGACCGGGGCTTTCCAAATTCGCTTGGACAAAGATTACTCTTCGTCTTTTTTCTCGGGCGCGGCTTCTTCGCCGGTCTCCTGGTTCACGATTTTCATCGACAGGCGTACCTTGCCGCGATCATCAAAGCCCAGCAGCTTGACCCACACTTCCTGGCCTTCCTTCAACACGTCCGAAGGATGGTTCAGGCGGCGGTTTTCGATCTGGGACACGTGGACCAGGCCGTCGCGCTTGCCAAAGAAGTTCACAAAGGCGCCGAAATCGACGATCTTCACGACCTTACCTTTGTAGATCTTGCCTTCTTCCGGCTCTGCCACGATCGAATAGATCATGTCATAGGCCTTCTGGATGGCTTCACCGTTCGGCGAGGCGATCTTGATGATGCCGTCGTCGTTGATATCGACCTTGGCGCCCGACACTTCGACGATTTCGCGGATGACCTTACCGCCCGAGCCGATCACTTCACGGATCTTGTCGGTGGGGATCTGCATGGTCTCGATACGCGGTGCGTGAGCCGAGAATTCAGCAGTGTCGGACAGCGCTTTGTTCATCTCACCCAGGATGTGCAGACGGCCGTCTTTGGCTTGTGCCAGGGCCTTCTCCATGATCTCGGGGGTGATGCCTGCGACTTTGATGTCCATCTGCAGCGACGTGATACCGTTTTCGGTACCGGCCACTTTGAAGTCCATGTCGCCCAGGTGGTCTTCGTCACCCAGGATGTCGGTCAGAACGGCATAGTCGCCGTCGTCTTCCAGGATCAGACCCATGGCCACACCGGCAACGGCGGCTTTCAGCGGCACACCGGCGTCCATCATGGACAACGAGCCACCACAGACCGACGCCATCGAGGACGAGCCGTTGGATTCAGTGATTTCCGAAACCAGACGCAGGGTATACGGGAAATCGGTCGCGGCGGGCAGAACAGCCTGCAGCGCACGCCATGCCAGTTTACCGTGGCCAATCTCGCGACGGCCGGGGCCGCCCACACGACCAACTTCACCAACCGAATAGGGAGGGAAGTTATAGTGCAGCATGAAGTTCGATTTGAAGTTGCCGTGCAGCGCGTCGATGAACTGTTCGTCATCGCCGGTGCCCAGCGTGGTCACGACCAGACCCTGAGTTTCCCCGCGGGTGAACAGCGCCGACCCGTGGGTCCGCGGCAGCAGGCCGGTTTCGGCTACGATCGGGCGAACCTGATCCAGCGCACGACCGTCGATCCGTTTGCCTTCTTTCACGACAGTGCCGCGCAGAACGCCGGATTCCAGCTTCTTCAGGGCCGAGCCCAGGTTCGCGTCTTCCAGCTGTTCTTCGGTCAGGCCTGCTTTGATTGCGTCTTTGGCGGCCGAAACGGCGGCAACGCGCTCTTGCTTGTCGGTGATCGCATAGGCGGCACGCATTGCGTCCTCACCGGCGGCTTTCACAACGTCGTACAGGTCCGCGTAATCGGGTGCGACGAAATCGAACGGCTCTTTGGCGCAGTCTTCGGCCAGATCAATGATCAGGTCGATCACCGGCTGGATCTGCTGGTGAGCAAAGTTCACGGCGCCCAGCATTTCGGTCTCGGTCAGCTCGTAAGCTTCGGATTCCACCATCATCACGGCGTCTTTGGTGCCGGCCACAACCAGGTCCAAGCGCTGCTCGGGGTTGTTGCGCAGATCCTGCATGTCGTCCACGGACGGGTTCAGCGTGTATTCGCCGTCAACAAATCCAACGCGCGCACAGGCGATCGGGCCCATGAACGGTGCGCCCGAAATGGTCAGCGCGGCCGAGGCAGCGATCATCGCGACAACATCGGGATCGTTTTCCAGATCGTGCGACAGCACGGTGCACATCACCAGGACTTCGTGCTTGAAGCCGGGGACGAACAGCGGGCGAATCGGACGGTCGATCAGACGCGCGGTCAGGGTTTCTTTCTCGGTGGGGCGGGCCTCACGCTTGAAGAAGCCACCCGGCACTTTACCGGCGGCATAGTATTTCTCTTGGTAGTGCACCGTCAGCGGAAAGAAATCCTGACCGGGTTTCGGTGCCTTTGCAAAGGTCACGTTCGCCATGACGCTGGTTTCGCCCAGCGTTGCAATGACGGAACCGTCGGCTTGACGGGCAACTTTGCCCGTTTCCAGTGTCAGCGTTTCATCGCCCCACTGCATTGATTTGGTCGTTACGTTAAACATGTAGCGTATCCTTATGGGAGCACTCCCGGCCCTCCGGGTCTCCCGTTTTGCATGGCGGCCCCATTGCCGCCGACCCGTTTATCTTCTCAGGACGCCGGGGTCTGGGCGTCACGTCACAGATTGTGCGGCCATACATCAGATTCAAGCGTTTTGAAAGAAGCGATTGTCGGACGGCCGTTTGAGACCGCCTTGATCTGTCTGTCGCCGGGCCTTACCAGGCCAGCGTTTTTACATCGGGGTTGAACAGCCAGCTTTCGATCAGCGGAAAATTCCCCATCTGGATGCCGTCAATATAGTCGGCCTTGGTCAGCCCTGCCGCCTTGGAACACGCTCCGCACATGATCACGACGCCGCCATCGGCCATGAAATTCGTCAGCATGTCCTGAATGGAAATCCCTTTGTCGGCCATCAGCCCGTGGACGTGGCTGGGGCGTTTTTTGTCTGCCAGATACACCGCGCGCACGTTCATCCAGATTGCGGTGGGGTGGCCGTTCTTCAGCGATTTTTCATGGGCGAACATGATCGCCTTGGCCGCGGCCCAGGTGTCGTCTGTGGTCAGATTGACGAACAGGCCGGGTTTGGATTCCTCGGCGCTGGCGGTCATTGGCATGATCAGCAGCGACAGGGCCAACATCAGTTTCACAAGATACGAGCGCATAGGGACCTCCTAAATTTCCAGTGCTCGTTTTGGAAAACATATATTCCGAATATCATATATGACTCAGATCAAGCAGGGCGGATTTTTGGAAATTTTCGCGCGAGGGCGGGCGCTTGGGGGATTTGTACCAAACCACGGGACAAATGGCACAAAAGCCCCCAAACCCGGTCAAAGAAAAACGCCCGCTCAGCCGAGCGGGCGTTCCTGAATTCCGAATTATCGGACAGATTAGCGGCGGATACCCAGGCGCTTGATCAGGTCCTGATAGCGGGCTTCGTCTTTGCCACGCAGGAAGTCCAGCAGCTTACGACGCTGAGCAACCATCATCAGCAGACCACGGCGGCCGTGGTTGTCTTTTTTGTGGGTTTTGAAGTGTTCGGTCAGCGTAGTGATGCGCGAGGTCAGGATCGCAACCTGAACTTCGGGCGAACCAGTGTCACCTTCTTTGGTGCCGAACTCTTTGATAAGACGTGTTTTTTCTTCTGCAGTAATCGACATCGGGGACTCCTTCAGAGCTAAGGGTTGGGGCACGAGCCGGGATGTCGTCCAGCAAGGTCCATAGAGTTTTCCGTTCCGAAGACTCGGATCGGATGCGCGCATATACGGAGATTCCCCACAAAAGAAAAGGAAAAAGAGCCTACAGCGTCAGGCCTGACCGCGCGATCAGGGCGATGTCTGCGACGCTTAGCCCGTCGGCGCCGTTCAGCGTGGCGACCTGTTCGCCATTCAACAGCACCGTCACCGCGCCCTGTTGTGTTTCCGACGGGACCACCTCCAGTTCTGGCTCGTCTCCGATCGTGTCGTCATAGACCACCGCCAGCTGGTCGGTGCCCGTATCAAAATCCTGTACTGTCAACGGGTTATCCACCCAGTCGCCCAACAGAACCGTGTCAGCCCCGTCGCCCGTGTTGATGATATCCCCGCTGCCGCCGACGATTGTGTCGTCCCCGCTGGCCCCGTTCAAATAGTCCATTTCGCTGTCGTCATCGCCGCGCAGCAGGTCGTCACCAGCCCCGCCAAACAGCGTGTCCTCGCCCTCGCCCCCGGTCAGAGTGTCATCGTCCAGGTCCCCGTGCAGCGCGTCATCGCCTGCGCCCCCGCCCAACGAGTCATCCCCGGCGCTGCCGACCAGACTGTCGTGACCCGCGCCGCCGATCAGGCTGTCGTCACCGTTGTGGCCAAACATCAGGTCGTCGCCAGCGTTGCCCTCCAGCAGGTCGGCGCCGTCCTCGCCGTGCAACGTGTCGTTGCCGTTGCCGCCATGCAGCGTGTCCGCGCCGTCCCAGCCGTGCACGTCGTCATCGCCCGCCCCGCCCGAGACATCGTCGTCGCCCTCGTACCCGTTCAGTTGATCGTCACCTTCGCCGCCATCCATGACGTCGTCATCGGTGCCGCCCGCCAGGATGTCATCGCCATCCGTCAGCAAATCCCCCTGAGTCAGGTCGTCGTCTTCGGTCGGATCAAGCCCATCTGTGCTGATGTCCTCATCCTCCGAGTCGTCCATGACATCGTTTCCGATAAACGCGGCACCGACGGCCATGACGCCCAATAAACCTGCAATAAACAACATGATTTTACCCCACGGATTACCCCGCGCCATTACCGCACAGGCCACCCGAGTCGGTCAAAACCTATTGATTATTCTGGTTAATGTCGGATTGCCCGCCCGTGGCACGGGCGAACTCATCCGCCAGAACGGCCATCCAGTCTCCGATGATGGGCAGGAACTCGAACTGGGACAGCCACCATGTCAGCACGGACACCAGCAGCGTCGCGCCCAGCACAGATCCCAGCCCAAAAGCCAGCCCGCGCCCGAACTGAAACAGGATCATCCGCAGGGTCGAATTCTGCACGGCGATGAACCTGTGATTGTTCAGCTTTTCGACCTCGCGGGTCAGGTGCTGGATGGCCTGGATCGCGTCTGTGTTTGTGTCAGTCTGGTCGGTCATGGAGCGTCCTGTCGGTCAGGTCTGCGCGGGAATGTCCCACAGTTCGGGCTGTTGGGCATAGGCAATATACAACGGATGTTTCGGGTGCCCGGCCTTGGACAGACCCAGATGATAGACGGGCCGCCCGGTGTCCTGCAACAGGCGCGCCACATGCGGGCCACGCGCCAGATGAGCGCCATGTGTGCCCCAGGCCGCGACGATCTGATCGGCCCAGTCGCAGCTGTCGCTGATCGCGGCGTCATTGGCCGGCCCGACGGGATCGGCGGCGGCGCGCATGGCGCGCGGATCGGTGTCGCGCCAGGCAAAGATGTTGGTCACACGAAAGGCCCCGAACCCCAGCGCGCGCGCGCGCCGCTCGCAGCGTTCAACGGTGGGGTCATTCTGCACCTCGGTTGCGGTCGAGGGGTTCAGCATTACGAACAGTACCTTCTTGCCCGCCGGATCCCAGGTGCGGGTCAGCAGATAGCGGTAGCTTTCGCAGTCAGAGTAGACCGCAGTCGAATGGGCATCGCCCTTTTGGAAATCCCGAGTAATCATGCCCCGTTTGTGCCCGCCCAGACCTGGCGGTGCAAGCGGTCAGTCCAGGTTGAACACACGATTTGGGTGCAACTCGGCCCCTTGCAGCACGCCCACGGCCAGCGGTTTGCCATTGTAGGACGCCCAGCATTCGTCGCCGAACGCGACCCCATGCGCGACGACCATGCCGGGGTTGCCGTTGCGCAGGCGGACGGCGCCTTGATCGGTGGCTTTGACCTCGGGGAGATCGACCAGACCGTCCTCGATCGGGCGCAGATAGGCGTCCAGTTCCGGCGTGCGGGCCTGCTCGTTGATCTGGTCGATGGAGATCCCGTCTTCGGCGGCGTCAAAAGGTCCTGACCAGACGCGGCGCAGCCATTCCACATGGCCATGACAGCCCAGAGCCTGCCCCAGATCGCGCGCAATCGACCGCACGTAGCCGCCCTTGCCACAGGTCATTTCCAGGATCACGTGATCGGCGTCCGGACGGTCGGCCATCAGCAGTTCTTCGACCCACAGGGGGCGGGCTGCGATTTCAAAATCCTCGTCCGCGCGAGCCCGTTTATAGGCGCGCTCGCCGTCGATCTTGACGGCCGAAAACTTCGGAGGCACCTGTTGGATGTCCCCGACAAAGGCCCCCAGCGCGTCCTTGATCTGCTCGTCCGACGGGCGCTGATCGCTTTGGGCGATGACCTCGCCTTCGGCATCATCGGTGTTGGTGGCCACCCCCAGACGGACGGAAAATTGATAGGCTTTCAGCGCATCGGTGATGTAGGGGACGGTCTTGGTGGCCTCGCCCAGGGCGACAGCCAGCACGCCGGTGGCATCAGGGTCCAGCGTGCCCGCATGGCCCGCCTTGTTGGCGTTAAACGCCCATTTGACCTTGTTTACAACGGCGGTCGAGGTCATGCCCGCGGGTTTGTCCACGACCAGCCAGCCGGAAATGTCGCGTCCCTTGCGTTTGCGTCCCATGATTTTTGATGCCTGTTGTTGCTGCCAAGGAGGGCGACCTAGCGGATGCCGTCCGCCCTGTCAATTTCGCGGCGCAACGACGCCCACGATGGGGCCCATCCAGAAACCGGGATCGTCCCGCCCGATCTGCGGCGCATAGAGCCGCGAGACCTTGCCGTCGAAATACAGCGCCTGCGGCAGACCCAGCGTGTCGCGGAAAAGGCTACCGAATTCATGGAACGTGACCGGGTTCCGTGAGATCGCAAAGACAACGCGCGTCCCGTCGGCCGAACTGCCGACCCCGTTGCGAATATAGCGCGAGCTGCTGTTCGGCAAAAAGCGCGGGTGCAGCGCACCATCAATCACCAGCATCGGGCCGGATTGGGTGGCATGGCGGCAGGCGGGTTTCTGGCGAATGAAGGTCAGGGTCTCGATCACATCGGCGCGGCCTTGCCGGATGCAAAACACACCGTTCGGAAGCAAGCCAAAGTTGCCCGGTCCCGCATTGGGAATCACCCGCATTTCCTGTTGTCCGTCTTGAACATACAGCCCCACGGGCGCGCGATCATCGTGATACATTCCCGCATTCATCGCGAATTGCAGGGTCTGGTTCCGTGGGTTCAGATCGCTCTGGATGGCTGAAAAATGGCCCAGCACGTCGCCCTGATCGTCGCGCAGGAACAGGCGGAGCTCTTCTTGGGTGGGGTCAGCCTCGCAGATGGTAAAGCGGTTGCTGCCCTGTGTCAGGTTCCGGCATTCAACCGCGCTGCCCTGTGTTCCAAACAAAATGCCCGCAAGGGCC
>Ga0209272_10001923_pt1 | contig 12328 bp, 10 predicted proteins | sample tdDd002_FD_187125 | JGI IMG/M metagenome (GOLD analysis project Ga0209272, IMG submission 187125) | Marine sediment microbial communities from the Atlantic coast under amendment with organic carbon and nitrate - tdDd00.2 (SPAdes)... | ecosystem: Environmental > Aquatic > Marine > Coastal >... | reverse complement strand
CTCAAATATCTATGAATAATCAGTTAATCTTAAAACAAGTTAGTTTTTTTAAGAATGGTCAAAGAAGAGAAAAAAGAGCCGTTTCAATTGAAGAACTTCCTGATATTAATTTTTCTGAGATTATTAAGAAAAATACCGAAGCGGATATCAAATGGAAATACGAACCCATACCTGAAAATAAAGAATTGAACGATGTCGTGATTAAGGTCGGAGAACTTGCCCCGGATGTGTATTATCGTGAAGTACTGGGAGAGGGAAAAAAGCATTTGTATGAAAGCACGCAAAAGAGTAAGTATACCATGATGGAGTTTTGGGGTACCTGGTGTATGCCTTGCTTGGCAGCAACAGTTAAGATTAAAGCTTTACGCAAAAAATTCAATCAGGAGGAACTGTCTATCATCTCTTTGAACTCTCGTGATAAAATAGAGTCGAAAATAAAAGGGGTGATTAAAAAGAAAGGTATGAATTGGCAACATGGCTATGCAACTGATAAGTTGATTTCTATATTCAATGATAATCGAACCTATCCTCGTGTTGTTTTGATAGATCAGAACAATAAGGTGCTTCTCATTGGTAATCCACATAAGGATATTGAAGAAATTGAGCAGATTATTCGAGGAGAGTTAAGCACGAAATAGACTTATATATAGCTAATTGAAAATGAAACAGGAGAATTTATCCCTATTGAGTTTAAAAAAACTCAAATTTAAAAAGAGAGCATTTAATCTATTTCTATCGGTCTTCTTTACAATCTTATTGGCATTATTTGCGCTTTGCTTATTTATGCTTTATGTAGGAACCATTACACCCATCGTTATTGTGCCAATATCCTTATTGCCTATGTGTATTATTGGTCTTAAAAAATTAAAAGCAATTAATAAAGAACTCGAACTTCGTTCAAGCTAATTGCCGAGGATGAATTAATAATGAAAACCACTTAAAATGAAAGTATTAAATCTAATTGTTTTGTGCTTGCTCTTTAGTCAGACATATGCAAGTGAATTGAAGGTAAAAGACGTAAAAACAGAGGTTAAGGCCGCAACTGTATTTATCGAGGGGGCTCAGCTATCTCGTGAAAAATCTCTTGAACTGATGCCCGGTATTAGTATTTTAAAGTTTATAAACTTATCACCTTTTATCGATGCCAAAAGTGTGCAGCTTAAGGCTATTGGTGATGTGACGGTTTTGTCCGTAAACCATCAGCAAAATTTCATCGATAAGCTTGATAAACCCAAGGAAATTAAGGCGATTGAATCGAAACTTAAAGATTTATATAATCAGTTACTATTGGAAGAGACCTACTTGTCTATTATCAGTGAAGAGTTGAGTTTGTTGAAAGCGAATTGTGCCATAAGTGGTAAGAACAGTCAAGTTAGCCTGATTAACCTGAAAGAAGCCTCTGATTTTTATAGTACGAGGTTGACTGCTTTGAAATTGAAGAAGATTGAAAGGGAGAATACACAATCGGACTTGAGAAGAAAACGCTCAGAGCTTGAGAACCAATTAAGAACACTTTCTAGTAAAAAGATTTATGCCAATGGTGAAATCGTAGTAAGGGTAAAAGCTAAATCAAAAACGAAACCAAAATTCGAATTGTCATATTTTGTTGGGAATGCAGGTTGGTTTCCTTCCTATGACATCCGTGCTAAAAATATCAATGAACCACTTGAGTTGATTTATAAGGCAAATCTTCGTCAGGATACCAAGGTGGCATGGAATAATGTGAAACTTAAATTTTCTTCATCCAATCCTAAAACTTCGGGAGTGGCCCCTGAGCTTAAAACCTATTTTTTAGATTACAATTCGCGTCCTCCTGTTTATAATAGATCTGTCAATTCGGTAAGTGGTCGGGTTGTTTCCGCTGATGATGGTTTGGCAATTCCAGGTGTTAGTGTTGTTGTTCATGGTTCAACCATTGGAGCCGTAACAGATATCAATGGTCGATATTCTATCACGCTTCCTGCTAATTCGAACCAATTGACTTATTCCTTCGTTGGCATGAGATCTCAAACTTTAACTGTAAACAGTTCTGTCATGAATGTTACTTTGGAGACAGAGAGCATTGGTATGGATGAGGTTGTAGTAACAGCCTATGGTGCCTCTAAGAGAAATAAGAGAGCACTTCAAGGTCGGGTTGCTGGTGTGTCTGTTAAGAAAAAAGAAAGAGCTAAAAGTAGAAATAACTCAAGCCTGGCTATTCCTTTTCAGACTAAGGAAAAACAGACCAATGTAGAGTTTGAGATTAAAACACCTTATTCCGTGAAATCTGATAATAAAAACTATTCGGTTGATATGGCTGTTTTTGAATTGCCTGTCTCTTATCAGTATTTTTGCATTCCTAAAATTAGCCAGGATGCTTTCCTGATGGCTAATGTGAATGATTGGGAAAAATACAAGTTACTTGAAGGGGAAGCGAATATCTTTTTCGAAGAAACCTATGTGGGAAAAACACTATTAGATATTCAAAATGCATCAGATACCCTACAAATCTCAATGGGTAGTGATAAGAATGTAAGTGTGAAGCGGGAGAAGCTAAAAGATTTTACCACCAGACAATTCATTGGCTCTAAGAAAGAAGAAGCCCGTGCCTGGAGAACCCTTATTAAGAACAATAAGAATCAATCAATTGATATGATTGTACTCGATCAGATTCCTGTTTCCCAACGTGAGGAAATTGAGGTAGAAGTTCAAAAGATGAGTGGTGCTAAACACAATAAGGAGCAGGGTGAAATTAAATGGGAATTTAGCCTGGAGCCGACTAAGAAAAAAGAACTGGAATTGAGATATTCTGTGAAATACCCTAAATCAAGACGATTAATAATTGAATAAATAAAAATAGACAGACAATAAAAACAATGAAAGCACTTCTCTTATCCCGAAATCTATCGGGAGAGGGAGGTGCTTTTTCTTTGTAATAGACTTCTTTAACTCTTATTGGTTTTTTACTATTATCAACTGCTTGGTTTTTACTATATTTAATAAGTGACAATTTTATGGTAAAACAGAATATAAAGAATCTCCTTGATAAATTTCAGAATCTTTTACCATGAGGCTATATTAAGTGTTTCGGACCTATTTGAAAATAAGAAAATACATATTGATGGGTGATAAAATAAGAATTTCGTTTGTTGTCATTGTTTTAGTGATTATTGGTATTGCTTGTAATGGTTTTAATAGCCAAAAGTCGATGATAGATAAAACAGTCGTTAAGGAATTAGATCTTGAGAGATATCTGGGTACCTGGTATGAAATTGCACGTTACAACCATCGGTTTGAGCGCGGATTGGTTGGTGTAACTGCAAACTATTCGATGCGTGAGGATGGTAAGATAAAGGTCATAAACAGCGGTTATAAGGATAGTCTTTCGGGCGAATACTCTGAAGCCACCGGAAAGGCAAAAATTCCTGATCCGATTAACGAACCTGCAAAATTGAAAGTTTCCTTCTTTTGGATATTTTATGGTGACTATTATGTTTTTGAATTAGAGGAAAATTATCAGTGGGCTATCATAGGTAGCCGTTCAGATAATTATTTATGGATTCTAAGTAGAAAGCCACAAATGGAAAATGATGTATATCAGGAATGTCTCGATAGATTAACAAGACGTGGTTATGATGTTTCCAAGCTTATAAAAGTTGAACAAAAGGAGTTTTAATCTATGGATGTTGCAAAAAGTCAGTCTGTTAATGGGAAATTTTTATACTATGGGTTTATAGCAGGAAGCCAGTACATATTGCAAAATCAGGAAGAGTTGAATCAAATTAATGTGTTTCCTGTTCGCGATAAAGATACCGGAACTAATTTGGCATCTACTATTCGAGCTGTAATCGATAATATCGAACCTGACAAGTCGTATAAGAAAACGATTGGGAATATTGCTGATGCGGCATTAATTGGGGCCAGAGGCAATTCTGGAATCATTTTCGCTCAATTTCTCCACGGTTTAAGTCGAGAAACGAAAAACAAGCAGGTTATCACCCTTCATGAATTCGCAGAGAGTGTAAGAAAATCAATTCCCTATATGTACGAAGCCATTGCTAACCCTATAGAAGGTACAATGCTTAGTGTCATTCGTGAATGGTCTGATTTTTTAAGTAGTAAAGAAGCTAAAGTACATGACTTTAAGAAAGTGATAATAGATTCGATTGAGGTTTTGGAAAAATCCTTGGCTGAAACAACATCAAAACTAAAGGCATTAAACAAATATGGTTTTGTTGATGCTGGTGCAAAAGGTTTTGTAGTTTTTATAAAAGGGGTGATCGAGTTTATTAAAAACCGAAACATTAGAAAGTTCAAAATAGATAGGATAGAGACAATATCGCTTGTTCATTCTGAAGATCAACTTGATGAAGATCTGACCTTCCGGTACTGCACGGAAGCCATCATAAAGAAGCTACAAATAAGTACAGGGACATTAAAGGAATTTCTGGGTGACAAGGGCGATTCTGTTGTTGTGGCAGGTTCCGACAATACCTGCCGTATTCATATTCATACCAACCATCCAGCTGAACTTTTCCATAAGCTTAAAGATTTTGGTGTCATTACTTTTCAGAAAGTTGACGATATGCAGCGTCAGCAGGAAGTGGCGACTAAAAGGAAGTGGCGAATCGCTTTGGTTACGGATTCTACATGCGATCTTTCTCAGGATTTAATTGATTATTATCAAATTAATGTGGTGCCAATAAATTTAAATTTTGGTGATAACCACTACCTTGATAAGATTACGATACAACCTGATCAGTTTTACGATTTACTGGAAAGTAGTCCGGTATCTCCGAAAACATCACAGATTAATGAGCGTACATTTACCAATTTATATTCTCATCTGGCTTCGCATTACGATGCGATTATTTCGGTACACCTCACATCTCAATTTAGCGGAACTTTTGATAATAGTGTGAAGGCAGGTCGACGGATTCAGAACGAATTTAAAAAGCCTGTCTATGTTATCGATTCGAAAAATTTATCTGGGGCTCTCGGTTTACTTGTTCTGAAAACGGCTCAAAATATAGAGGCTGGTAAAACACCAGAGTCTGTTGTACAAGAATTAAAGACAGATATTAGCAAGGCAAAGATCTTTGTTAGTGTCAAAGACCTAAAGTACATGATAAAAGGGGGCAGAGTTTCAAAACCTGCGGGATTGGTTGCAAAGCTCTTGGGGATTAATCCCATTATTTCAATGAACGAAGAGGGAAAATCACTTTTATTTGGAAAGACTTTTAGCCAAAAGGGTAGTTTGAACAAAATATTTAAACATATCGAAAAAGGTGTAGATGGAAAATCGGTATGGAATTATATCGTTTTACACGCTCATAATCCGGAAGGTGCTCATAAGGCAGAGGTGAAAATGCGGGAGATAACAGGGAAAAAACCAGTATCTGTTGTTGATATCTCTCCTGTGATTGGGATACATGCCGGTAATGGAGCTATATCCATATCACTATTACTTAATCATTAAAAACACAGCCTATGTTAACCTTATTTTTTCAGGCTTTACTAATCATTTTTATACTTGTTACCCTACTTTGGGGGCTTAGTGTGATCATTAAGAATGTGAGTATTATTGATTTGTTTTGGGGAATGGGTTTTGTGATTGTGAACGCAATTTACGTCTTTAATTCAGGTGACTTATTTACGCGAAAAACCCTGTTGTTGGTTCTCGTTAGTATATGGGGATTAAGACTCTCTATCTACCTCGCCTGGCGAAATATAGGGAAAGGTGAAGATTTTCGTTATCAGGAATTCAGAAGAAACTTTGGCCCCAAACGCTATTGGTGGTTTAGTTATTTTCAAGTGTTTTTGTTACAAGGTGCATTAATCATGCTTGTTTCGCTTCCCTTATTGGGCGTTAATTCACAAACTCTTTCGAATGGTTTAATCTGGCTGGATTATTTAGGCCTTATTGTTTTTCTTATTGGCTTCGTTTTTGAAGCTGGAGGCGATTTTCAGCTGGCAAGGTTTAAGCAGAATCCTGCTAATAAAGGAAAGGTGCTAAAGACTGGATTTTGGAAATACACCCGACACCCCAATTATTTTGGAGATTCGGCCGTGTGGTGGTCCTTTGGTCTTTTTAGCATAGCTGCCGGAAGCTATTGGCCGCTTATTGGTTCACTTGTTATGACTTTATTAATTATAAAAGTATCTGGCGTTACATTGCTTGAAAAAAGCCTGAATGATACCAAACCCCAATACCGGGAATACATACAAAAAACCAATTCTTTTTTGCCTTGGTTTCCAAAAAAATAAATAGGGATGGATTTTATAAGTGAAAATATATGGTTGATTCTTTTCGTTGTGTGGGGCTTACCTTTAGGGTTTTACCGTAGTAAGTTTCGGAAAATAGTTTACCACACAGACAGTTGGCTTATTAATATCAAACCGGTGTTTGGGAAAGAAATCAAAGGCTTGTTTGGTAATATTTATCCCGATAGCAGGAGATATAAAAAGTTCAGAAACTTTTATTTATGCTACCTGTTTATCTACTTAATATTATTTATTCTTTATTTGAATTTTGACACAAAGGCTCAAAATATGAAAGAACTAGCAATAGGGAGTACCGTCCCCAAATTTGAACTACAAGATCAGAATGGTGAATTGTTTCATCTGGATTCTGTTTTAGGTAAAAAAAATCTTGTCATTTTCTTTTATCCCAAGGATGATAGTCCTGGCTGTACTAAAGAAGCCTGTGCTTTTCGCGACCAGTTTGAGGTCTTTGAGAGAGCCGATGCTTTAATTATTGGTATAAATGCTCAGTCTGTTGAAAGTCATTTGAAATTCGCACAGAAATACAATTTAAACTATACTTTATTAAGTGATGAGGGAAATAAGGTAAGGAAGTTGTTTGGAGTGCCAAGTAATTTGTTTGGTTTAATTCCGGGAAGAGTGACTTATCTCATCAATAAAGAAGGCAACGTAATCTATTTATTTAACTCGCAAATTCAAGCTGAAAAGCATGTGGATGAGGCATTGCGTATTTTACAGGAATTAAAATGACCTTAATCAATGAAATAATTATCCTGTTGCTAACTTATCTGTGGGGTTCCATACCTTATGGATACTTGTTAACCAAGCATTATACCGGAAAAAATATACTTGAATTGGGTAGTGGTAACCTTGGTTCTACTAACGTGAAGCGTATTGCAGGAACAAGAATATCCATTATAACACAACTTTTAGATATGCTAAAAGGGCTCTTGCCGGTAGCTTTGTTTTTAATCTTTGATATAAGTGCTTCAACGCCATATTACATTTATATGCTTGCATTGGCAGCAATAATAGGACACGATTTTAGCTTGTTTTTAAAATTTAAAGGAGGCAAAGGTGTGAATACAACCTTAGGGGCTTCCTTATTGCTTGCGCCATATTCTGTTTTTATTTCTGTTGCTATTTATTTTATTGTGAAATGGCGATTTAAATATGTTTCATTGGGATCAATTGTATTGGCAATAGCTTTACCTACTGTCGAATTCCTGTTATACCAAATCTCAGATACTTTTTATTTTCTACTTATCAGTTCAATTCTAATTATTCTTTTACATCGACAGAATATCCTTCGATTGATAAAAGGGAAGGAATTGTAATTATAAGCGTTTAAGACAGATAGCTTGTCGAAATTATTAATACATGATATAATGGCCTTTTATCAATTCCACCGAGAGCAATTATTGCATACTACTATTGATGAGTTATGGGAGTTTATCTCATCGCCTCAAAATTTAAAAAAAATCACACCTGACTATATGGGCTTTGATATCCGTTCAAATAAGCTGCCTGATAAAATCTACGAGGGAATGATTATTAGTTATATCGTTAAACCTTTATTGGGGATTAAAACGAATTGGGTAACTGAGATTACTCATATTAGGGATAAGGCATATTTTGTGGATGAACAAAGAGTGGGGCCTTATACTTTGTGGCATCATCAGCACATTATTGAGCAGCAGGGCGATAAAGTTTTAATGAAAGATATTGTTAGTTACAAACCACCAATGGGATTTTTAGGAAGTATAGCCAATGAACTCATTATTAAAAACAAGTTGAACGAAATTTTTGACTATAGAACTCAAATCCTTGAAAAAATATTTCATCAGGATTGAATGATAGGTCGTAAGCATAGGTGTTTAAAGGTTTAAAAAAAGCACTTCTCTTATACTGATTGCTATAGATAAGAGAAGCGCTTTGACTTAATAAATATGCTTGAGTTATTTATAGATTATACTTCACCGTGAATAAAAAGTAGCGCGGTTGAACGTAATAGGTAGACGATGCATAGGCATAATCTGTTTCGCTGGATTGATTTAAGGATTTGGTGTCTAAAAGGTTTTTACCTTTTAATCCGAATTCCCATTTGCTGTCCTTTTTCTGATAAAGCAGGTTCGCTTCCAGAAAACTATATTCATTATCGATTGTGTTTTCCTTATTGGTGTATGAATAGAAGTCATAATCTGCAGTTAGGATTAATTCCTTAAGGATTACAGCATCTAACTTGACATAGGGACGCTTGGTGTAATAGCTGGTCGATGTTTGACCTCTATCGTAATTACTTACTGAATAGGAATAGCCTAATTCCAGATTAGGAGCTTTCTTAAAGTTGGTTGAAACAGATCCACCATAGTTTTGAGAGAAAGACTCCGATTCACTAGGCGCAGAATTGATCAGGTTATTGGTTTTTGCCCAGGACAGATTCGCTCTTGTGGATAGTTTGAAGTTCTTAAAGGTACGCTGATAGCGTGCATTGGCACTTAAAGACTCATCTTCCAGATTTGAATTGATGGTGCTGGTAATTTGATTAATCCCCATTGGAATAACATTACTTTTAAGCGCATCTATTCGTTTGGTATAATTCAAATTGGCAAACATGTGCGTAAAGTTGAACATGTTGAAGGAGAAGAAATTCAAAGAGATGTTGTGATTCAAAGAACTTTCCAAATCTCTATTGCCACTATACACCGAATTGTAATTATTTAAAACATAGGATTGTGCAAATTTACTCACATCGGTAAAGGCTCTTGTTATTTTATAATTGAATCTCAGATTCTCTGATTTCTTTAGTTGCACATTGATATACATATCTGGTAAGACTGAGGTGAATTCATCGGTAATAGTGCTGCCTAATTGTTTGTTCTCAGCCTTGTATTGGTGAAGACTTAAACCCGGATTAAAGGTGAAAATTCCAGCTTGTAGCTTATAGTGGAAACCAAGAAACAGGTCAGAAATATTAAAATCTACATCATTCTCGAATGACTCACCCTCCATATTCAGTTCCGACTTATTATCAAGAATCTGAAAGATCTCCGAATCAAAGTTTTGCTGACTTTGCGTTGTTCCTAAAGTCAGTTGAATATTACTTTTATCACCTGTGATATAGTAATAATCAAGCTTGGCATCCACCTTATTAGTTAGAATGTTTTTTTTCTGATTCAGATTATAAAGGCTCTGAGATTGGTCGACAGGAAACAAGTCGATAAAGGCAAATTCATTTCTTATGGCATTGTAAAAAGGATCTTCATCCTGATAAAGATGCTGGGCCTCGAAAGCAAAAATATTTTTGTCATTTAAGGTGTAATAGATATTCGCATTCTGATTGACAGAAGTCGGCTTTTGTTTCTTATTTTGAATGATGATATCAGTTGTATTATCCACCAAAGAAGTTACGGATTCCTCTTCATCGTCATCCGATTGTTTTAACATGATGTCGTAGTCAAATTGAAATTTTGCATTAGGCTTATAAACCGAGCTAAACTTAACGAGCCCTAAATTAACATCCTGATCGTTTTCTTTTATTGCTTCTTCTACTTGTGATTGGTTGGCATCAAGCTTATAGGTTGTTGAACTTTCAGTTCTCATTTCTGTACTGGTATAAGAATAGATGCCAAATCCACTTAGATCTAAAGTTTTACTTGGTGAATAGGTGAAGTTTAAAGCGGCAAATTTGGTGTCGATATCTTGCGCTTTATTGTTCTGAGCTGTTGAAATACCCAAACTGTTGGAGCCTGTACTAAAAGAACTACCACCGCTACGGTTGAAGTTTTTGAAACCACCAGTAAAGTTCATATAATCTCTACGAGTAAAAGGTACCTCACCAATATTATTCACATCGGTAATGAGATTTAAGCTAAACTCAGGAGAGTAATAAAATAGCTTAGGATGAGCGAGGAATTTCTCATCAGGACCTGCTCCAGCAGTAAGTTCGCCAAACCAAAAATTCTTTTTCCCTTTTTTCAGTTTGATATTCATGGCAATATTATCCGTATCGTTAGTCAGGCCCTTCATCTGACTTATTTCGTTATAGTTGCGCAGAACCTCTACTTTGTCAATAGCATCGGCAGGTATATTTTCTGTTGCAATTTTTGAATCACCGTCAAAAAAATCTTTGCCTTCTACCATGACCTTTTGTACTTTTTTTCCTTCGACCTCAATTTGTCCATCGTCGTTGAGTTCTACTCCAGGTAGAGCGACCAGGACATCTTTTAATTTCTTCTCGGTTCCTGTAGTAAAGGAATCCGTATCGTAAACAATGGTGTCACCCCTCACAGAAACCGGCATTTTATAACTCACATTAACCTCAGAAAGCAAACTGTTTTCTTCCAGCAGCGTTATATTCTTTAATTGATCGGCGTCAGAAGTTGTAATCGTATATTCACCAGGCGTACATCCCAAAAAACTGACTTTAATATTATAAGTTGTATTGACTTTTAAACTGAGTTTATAGTAGCCTTTATGATTGGTGACACAGTAGGAATCTAATGATTTAGTTTGGGCATTTAAAGCAATAATGTTGGCCATTTCAAGGCCTGTTCCTAAGCTGTCTTTTACTGTACCACTAAAGTTAATGGTCTGTGAGAATGCTGAGAAAAAAGCACACAGAAGCAGGGTAGAGGAAATAAATTTCTTCATACGATATCGAGTTTGATTATAAGTTTTGAATAAATATGATTTAAATGGATCTTAATGTCTGCCTGGGCCTCTTTGACCGCGCATACTCTTAAAGTTTTCACGCATCTCTTTCATTTTGTTTTTAGCAATTTCATCGTAATCTGTTTGGCTTACAACTTTCCCTTTCTTCGGTGCTTTTATTTCAACTTTTTCTTTGGGATTCATTATAATTTCTGAGCATAGAATACTTGTCATATCATCACCAACTTCAAGAATTAATCCTGGTAATCCCCAATAGCTTTCTGGTCCTTGATTGATAGGAATCTCTGGCGTATACCATGCCACAATTTGAATCTCTTTTTCGATATATTCAGAATCCTTACTTTTATTATTTCGATTGAATAGAGTACTCATATTGGGTCTTTTAATCGTTTTTGTGGCTGTGGCCTTAAAAACGGTGTATTTTCCAATCTTTTTGGTTTCACTGCCCATTTGCCAATCCAGTTTCGGTAATGAATCCTTAACAAGAAAGATCTTGCCGAAGAGATCGTTTTTTACAGTGTAAGTTCCTTCTTTTACATTTTTATAATAGTTTCCATTATTACCAGTCATCATGCCGAATCGCATTCCACCACCTCTACCAGTTCCGGGTTGTTCGAGTTTCACATCTTCTTTATAAATGGACTCAAGTTGATTAAAGTTTAAAATGAAGGTCTTTTCATTGGCCTTTTTAATCCGTTCCATGATCATTTGCTTCCGATCTTCAGGAATATTTCTTCCTGAAAGATCAACATTAACAGCAGTTTTACTATGGTAGTAGGCTTTACCCTGGAATCCTTGTCCTAATAAATTTGTGGACATCATTAGCATCAAGCTAAAGATTATAGAAAATGTTTTTTTCATATGGCGTTTGTTTATAAGTGAATCTCGCATATAAGACTGTAAAGCTTGATAAAGGTTTAATATGATATTTATAAGACTTTATTAAGGGCTTGCAATTAAGCATATTGTAATGATACATGTCTTATTGTGTTTCATTATAATTTGAGTTATGAAATGTTTTTGATAAATAATTGAGATCTGTATCTATTGTCAATTGATTGTTTTTCTTAGTAATATGTGTCTTGAGTTTTCAATAGTCAATATTTATAGTTATTTTTATTGTTAATCTTTTTTTTTAATCAATAGAGGTAATTAAATAATATCATAAGCATATGAGATCATTTTACATTCAAGCTGAGGATATTAATTCTTTAGAAAATCATCTTGCTCAATTTGAGATTGAGAATGAAACAAAATCGATTTTGTTTCTGATGGCAGATAAAAATCATTTTTCGGAGGAGCTGTTAATTTCTTTATTAAACACTTTAAAAACACCTGTTATAGGGGGCATATTCCCCGAGCTAATTTATGATGGTGATCTGAAAGAATCGGGTGTTTTACTTGTGCCTTT
>Ga0209272_10001922_pt1 | contig 12335 bp, 6 predicted proteins | sample tdDd002_FD_187125 | JGI IMG/M metagenome (GOLD analysis project Ga0209272, IMG submission 187125) | Marine sediment microbial communities from the Atlantic coast under amendment with organic carbon and nitrate - tdDd00.2 (SPAdes)... | ecosystem: Environmental > Aquatic > Marine > Coastal >... | reverse complement strand
TAAATGATAACTATGTCGATGGTGGTTCACGCGCGGTGGCGGCTACCGATTTTCGTGACAGCCCTAAAGGCATGTTTAGCTCGCCGGCTAAGTGTTACATGCACCGACAAGCCTCCTTTATTCCAAGTTTCTTCCCATCGGGTACTAAGCTTGGCCTAGACGCCGACTTCTTTTACTTCCCGGCTTATGAATCGAAAGATCTTGGTAAGCCAGTACTCGGCGCGGGTACCATCTGGAGCATCACCAAAGACTCTAAAGCGGCGAGAGCCTTTATGGAGTTTTTGAAAGCACCGATTGCCCACGAAGTTTGGATGGCTCAGTCGGGCTTCTTAACGCCACTTAAAACCGCCAACGTGGAAGCTTACGCCAACGACACCTTGAAGAAACAAGGCCAGATCTTGCTCGATGCGACCACGTTCCGTTTCGACGGCTCTGACTTGATGCCAGGCAAAATTGGCGCCGGTGCATTTTGGACCGGTATGGTCGACTACAGTGGTGGCAAGTCTGCCAAAGATGTCGCAAATGACATTCAAAAAACTTGGGACGCGATTAAATAACGTCCTTTTCTCCGGCGCGGCTAGCACCGCGTCGGTTTGCGCTTATATTGGCACGCAATGTTGCCAATATAAGCCAAAATTTAAGTGAGGTGCTCATGGAACAGCTCTACTCCTCTCTATTTGTCATGGCACTAGGTGTGGCGGGGTGTGCCTTTTATTTTTTGGGCACCAATTGGCTTCTCACCGTCTTATTTCCGATTCGCGGCGTGTCTAATGCCGTGATGGCGAGAAACATTCACCGCGCAGCGGCGATTCGGCCTTGGTTATTTCTTGGCCCAGCACTGACCTTTCTTGGCCTTTATTTGGTTTATCCGGTGTTCGAGTCGTTTTCCCTGTCTCTTTATGATCGAACTGGCGACAACTTCGTTGGCTTGGGCAATTATGCTTGGCTAATTAACGACCCTGAGTTTCAGGAATCACTGTTTAATAACGTGCTTTGGCTTTTGGTGGTGCCCGCAGCGTCGACCTTCTTTGGTTTAGTGATCGCCGCGCTGACCGATAAAGTCAGTTGGGGCAATATTGCCAAGAGCCTTATCTTTATGCCAATGGCGATCTCCTTTATTGGCGCATCGATTATTTGGAAGTTTGTTTACGATTACCGCGCCGAAGGCTCAGAGCAAATTGGCCTACTCAACGCTGTGGTGGAGTATTTTGGTGGCTCTCCACAGGCGTGGATCGCCATCCCATTTTGGAACAACTTCTTTTTGATGGTGATCCTAATTTGGATTCAAACCGGATTTGCCATGGTCATTTTATCGGCTGCATTACGCGGGATCCCGGAAGAGACTGTAGAAGCGGCGGTACTCGATGGCGCAAGCGGCGTACAAATCTTTTTCAAGATACTCATCCCCCAAATTTGGGCCACCATCGCCGTGGTGTGGACCACTATTACCATCTTAGTGCTTAAAGTGTTTGATATTGTTTTGGCCATGACCAACGGCCAGTGGAACAGCCAAGTACTGGCCAACATGATGTTTGATTGGATGTTCCGTGGTGGTGGTGATTTTGGTCGCGGCGCCGCGATTGCCGTTATCATCATGATCGCGGTGATACCTGTGATGGTCTGGAATATTCGTCAAGCCAACGTCCAGATGGAGGGCCGCTAACATGAGCCAAGGTACAAGGTTTGGGTTAAGTAAACTTCGCCGCTCTCCTTTGACGATTGTTGTGCACTTATCGGTGCTTCTGCTAGTGGTGTTGTGGACGTTACCGACCGCGGGTTTATTGATTTCGTCATTTCGAGATAAAGACCAACTTGCAGTGTCGGGGTGGTGGACGGCACTGTCCTCGTCTGAGCAAAATCTCGTTGCGCGTACCGAGCACCCCGACAAACAAGTCAAACAGGGGGATGTCTACCTGCTAACGGGCATGGTGGGCGAGGTGGGGGCGTTTACCAAAGTGGTCGCGTTTGGCTGGACGTCAAAAGATCCCACCGGACACTTACCTGGCACCCGCGCCGAGATGCGTAAAGGCGCCACGTTGACGGTTGAAGCCGATGGCCGCTATGTAATGACATCGCCGACACCTTTTAAAGGAAGCCGAGGAAAACGGGTGTTTTACACCGCAGTGATCCCACCAAAATTTAGTTTGGATAACTATCGTGAGGTGCTGACATCAGAAGGGATCGGCCAGTCATTTATTAACTCCCTAACCGTTACCATCCCCGCCACCATCATTCCGATTTTAATTGCGGCGTTTGCTGCCTACGCCCTGTCTTGGATGAGCCTGCCCGGGCGCTCGTTGCTCATTGCGATGGTCGTGGGCTTGTTGGTGGTCCCTTTGCAGATGTCGCTCATTCCTTTGCTGCGTTTGTATAATGATATTGGCGCGTTTTTTGGCGTTGGGGCGAAAACATACTTAGGTATTTGGCTTGCGCACACGGGCTTTGGCTTGCCGCTCGCTATCTATCTACTGCGCAATTACATATCGAGTTTGCCAAGAGAGATCATTGAGTCGGCAAAAGTCGATGGGGCGACAGATTTTGAGATTTTTATGCGCATCGTGCTGCCTTTATCGTTTCCCGCATTGGCATCATTTTCTATCTTCCAGTTCTTATGGGTGTGGAACGACCTTCTGGTGGCAACCGTATTTCTCGGAGTGGGGGAAAACGAGTTGGTATTGACTGGGCGACTGCGAGAGTTACTTGGCTCAAGAGGCGGAAACTGGGAAATCCTGACCGCTTCGGCTTTTGTTTCTATTGCTGTGCCTTTGGCGGTGTTCTTTAGCTTACAGCGCTATCTAGTGCGTGGATTACTTTCTGGCTCGGTAAAATAAACCGGGCAATAGTGAGAGAATAATATGACAGGTTTGAGGTTAACAAATGTAAAGAAATCCTATGGCGAAATTGAGGTTTTACATGGGATCGATCTTGATATCAAACAAGGCGAATTTGTGGTTTTTGTTGGCCCTTCTGGGTGTGGTAAATCGACGCTGCTACGAATGATCGCCGGTTTAGAGGCGATCACCGCAGGGGATTTGGTGATCGAAGGGGCTAGAGTCAACGACACCCCCGCCGCGATGCGCGGAATAGCCATGGTATTTCAAACCTACGCGCTCTATCCGCACATGACGGTCTACGACAACATGGCCTTTGCCATGCGTATTGCTAAAGAGTCGAAAGAGGAGATAGAAAGGCGAGTCATGGAGGCGGCAGAAATGCTACAGTTAACGCCCTATTTGGGGAGGTTGCCCAAAGCGCTGTCGGGAGGGCAACGTCAGCGAGTTGCCATCGGTCGCGCAATTGTGCGCCATCCTAAAATATTTTTGTTTGATGAGCCGCTATCGAATTTAGATGCCGCGTTACGCGTACAAACTCGGATAGAAATTGCGAATTTAAAAGAATCCTTGCCAGAAACAACCATGATTTATGTGACCCACGATCAGGTCGAAGCCATGACACTGGCCGACAGAATCGTGGTGCTTTCTGCTGGCAAAATTGAGCAGGTGGGTACCCCGTTAGAGCTCTACACGCGCCCAGCCAATGTGTTCGTTGCCAAGTTTATTGGTTCACCAGCGATGAATATTTTATCGGCTCAACTGGAGCAAGCAGGAGAGCCGTGTTTGGTTAAGGGAGAAAACGGCAGCACCATTAGCGTACCGATCCGCGTGGATGAGAGTCTCAACGGCAGCAAATTGCAATTGGGCGTTCGGCCTGAAGACTTTATCTTAGCAGAGCCCGATAACGCCTTAGTTTCTGGCACGGTTCAATTTGTTGAATCTCTCGGAGAGGTGACCTTATTGCACATTGAGGTCGAGGGGCATGATGAAGCGGTGGTGGCCAAACTACCCGGAATCGTAGATTTACATAAAGGCGAAACCATCCATCTAAGTGCTAGCGCAGATAAAGTGCACCTTTTTGCCTTAGATGGAATATCCCTTAGATACCGTTCGAGTTAAGGTGTTCGACCAATAGGAAGCCTACACTTCCTGATGGTGATTACTTAAAACAAAGCTCTGCCCAATGAGTCAAACCAGCGGTGACCGAGCCAAAATAGTTACCACTGATAATAGGGACATTTGGCAGCTTTTGCTCAATGGCACTGCGCAAAAGCGGTGACCGAGCGGTGCCCCCGGTTAGGTAGATAACATCCGGTTGTTTGCCACTTTGGTTAAGCGCTTCGCTAATTAAGTCGACCATTTTCTCTTTCGGAGCATCAATGGCTTCTGCCATTTGGCTAAGCGAAACATCGACATCGAGTGTTTCCGACAGCAAATCGAGTTGAGCGCAGTAGTGTTTAGACTCCGACAAAGCGATTTTTGCTTGCTCCGCTTGCCTTACAATGCTGTAGCCCAAGGTTTCCTGATAGACTTTCAATAGGCGATCCAATTTCTCTGGCTCTTGCGCTTCCTTTCTAAACAGCTTGAGTACTTTAAGGTTTTCTCGGGCGTAAAAATCGCGCTGCGCTTCGACATTATTTATCGCAATCGGGTTCCAGAATTGATTGAGCGGGATATCAATCCCGGCTTCACTTTTACTGCCTTTACCAAACGGCGTCATTAACTGCTTAAAGGCTAAGTAGATATCGAGATCGTTGCCACCAACGCGTTGACCACTGTGGGCAAGTAAGCTGGCACTTCGGTCGGTTTGATTGGCCCATGTCGGCCCCATTTCAATCAGCGAACAGTCGGTTGTACCACCGCCGATATCAACCACTAATACGGTTTGGTTTTGCGCCAAACCGCTTTCATAATCGAGCCCGGCCGCAACGGGTTCATACTGAAATTCGATGTTATTGAACCCCGCACGCTTGGCTGCTTTTTCTAATATGCCAAGAGCTTGAAGGTTGGCTTGTTCCCCGCCACGACCATGGAAGTTTACCGGCTTGCCAATTACCGTGTCGGTAATGACTTGTTGAGTTGCCAGTTCGGCGCTGCGCTTAATGTTACTCATCATGGCGCAAACCAAATCTTCAAAAAAGGCAATTTGGACTTCGTGTAACCCGCTTGCGCCTAAAAATGACTTCGGCGACTTAACGTAATAAACCTCGCTCGGATCTTCTAGGTAGAGATCCAGCGCCGCTTGGCCAAACAGTAAATCCCCTTGCTGCAGTTGAATATCTTCTTCACGGTTGAAGTTGATTGCTCTGCGTAATACTTGTTCACCAACCGTGCTGGTGGGGGAAATATTGTAATGACGAAATAGGTACTCAGAGACCGATTCACGTGTGGGTGCGCAAAGCGTAGAAGGAATGTAGAAGCTGTCTTGTTCTAACGGTATCAGTTTAGGCTGGCTGTCGACCATTGAAGCTACCGAGCAGTTTGCTGTGCCGTAATCAAAACCAATTAACATATGCCACCAAAGGGGAAAAAAAGGCTGCTGATTCTAACCGATTTAGTCGGGGAGTGCACCAGAGAGCGAAAAATAGCGCCACTATTCAAGTTGATGCATTGCAATTGGCGGATTAACGACAATACTTAAATAGTAACAACCGCAGCGTAGATTGCATGAGAATAAAAAATGAACGTTGAAGGTGGCGATAGGTTGAGATGATATGACTTTAAAAAGAAAAAACGCAATCCTTTTGAGTGCGATATCAGTAACGCTGCTCGCGATTTCACACATGTTGATCACGCAGGCAGCCAGTTACGCCGAGAAAACAGAAGCGGCTCACTACCAACAATCGGTCGAGCAAGTTCGCGCCGAAATCGATCATTTTTTGCAAGAACGTTTAAGTGACATGCAAGTACTGACCACAAGCCTTAGCGTTCAACTTAATGGAAAAAAGGCCATCCCCAGTTCTTCAACAAGCTTGACCGATGTTATTAACGCATACGTTATGGGTTACCAAACCTATCAGAATGTCGCGTTATTTTCTTCTAAGGGTAGCATTGTTAATCAGAGCACGGTTTCTTATGATCAGACTATTGTAAAGCCGCTTATTAACGTGCCAAAATTCGCAAGCCAATTAAACTGGTTTAAAACTACATTGGCAAACAATTCAGAAGGCAAAAATAATCTGAATGCATTTCAAGTGAAAGGAAACGAAATCTATGCGTCAGTGACAAATAAAAATGACCGAATTCTATTATTAACTACTAAAGTCACGGACTCAAGGGAACGAGCTATTGGTGTCTTGGTTGCTACTGTTGATATTGAATTATTTGAACGTTTAATTAGCACACACTATCAAAAAGTAGGAAGACGGTTGTCGAGCCCATTGACGGGTATTGTCAGCAATCATGCCGAAATACAAACATACGCAGTGGCGCCACAAGGGTTCGATGGTGATCAAGAAAAAATTGAGAATGCCATAAACCAAGTGTTGACCATGTCAAACAAAGGGCAAATACAGTCGGGGAGTTACTATTCAGGTGCCTACCTTATTTCATGGGCAAGTAATCATGGGGTGTCAGAGGCAAGTGGAACACCTAGGCTCTTTATCTCAATTCTTCCCAAATTAGAGGTGTTTGCACATATTAATACTGCGCAATGGTACGCTATTTTATTAGCCTTAGGGTTGGTGTTTATTTTGTCCTTTGGTGGTTTCATGTTTATTTCTCGTATCGGTGGGCCATTACAGGAGGTGGAACAAGTTATTTCCAGTCTGGCGAGGGATGAACTTGAAGTTAAATTACCAGATTATAAAACAAATGATGAGATCCTAAGGATAATTAATGCATTAGGAGTTTATAAACAGCAACTGATAGAAAGGAATGGGCTGTTTGAGCGAATACAATATCAGAAGCAAGAATTAGACATCCAGTTTAGAGCGATCGAAGCCGCCAATGCGAGCATATTAGTTTTAGATGCACAAACGGAAGGCTTTCCGATTGTATATGCTAATAAGGCAATGTGTAAACTGTATGGTAAAAGTGAAGGGGCGATAAAGTCATCACCGCTAATTGAGTTGTATGACGTTAATCTGAACTTAATTCAAGTGGAAGAAATAAAGCAAGCGCTTGAAAATGAAATGTTACTTGAAACCACAGTTAGCTTTCTGGGGGCGGATAATCAAATTACTTATTGGGAACTGTATTTGAGCCCTGTTTATAATGATAATGGCGTTTTGCTAAATTTCTTATTGATTCATAACGACGTTACAAAGTTAAGGCGCGCTGAAGAAGAAACAAAAGACGCAAATAGAAAGCTTGAAGATCTACTGACGAGAACGGCTTTAGAGCTAGAGGGGTCTGAGCATCAAATGAATGCGATTTTCCAATCCGCAGTTGATGGTATGTTATTGGTCGACGCTGATGAGAAAATAATCGACATCAATGAGACGGCACAAAGAATTTTTGGCTGGGATAAGGTCGATATAGTCGGAAGTTTGTTCGACTCATTAATATCGGAAGAATTTAATGTAGAGCAGGTTAATTATCTTAAAGAAGCTGGGCAAGTGCACAATGGTACAATTTCGGAAAGGATACGTGAGGCTATTGGTGTTTCGAAAGGCGGGAATTTAATACCATTAGATGTACTGGTGACTAAGTTAACATTTGCAGATAAGGAAATTTATTTTGTTACATTTCGGGACATCAGTGATCGTAAACAAGTAGAGTCGGAACTGAAATACAGCAAACGAAGTTTACAAGAAACAATTAGGCGATTTAACTTGGCGACCGAAGCGGGTGATATTGGTATCTGGAACTGGAATTTTGTAACTGACTCGATGGAGTGGGACGACAGAATGTACCATATGTATAAAGTGAGCCCTGATTCATCCAAGAATACCTACGAGATGTGGCGCCAATGTTTATTAGAAGAGGATGTTGAGCAGACAGAGATTGCCTTAACGGAAGCAAAAAATAGCCTAACGCGCTTTTTTTCAGAGTTTAGGATCCGTTGGCCAAACGGTGAAATCCGCTGGATAAAAGCATCGGCAGACGTCATTTTTGAAGAAAACAGTGGTGTGCCCATTGGCATGGGTGGGGTAAACCTAGATGTAACCGAAGAGAAAAATGCTCAGGAATTACTTCGCCGAGAAAGCGCTGATGCCAACGCAGCAAATGAAGCTAAATCGCTATTTTTAGCCAATATGAGCCATGAGATACGCACACCAATGAATGGTGTGGTTGGTATGATTGATTTGTTAAGCGAAACAGAGCTCTCCGCCGACCAGAAAAGCATGGCGACCACAATACGCGATTCTTCCTTGCACCTGCTAAGCATCATTAACGACATACTCGATATCTCCAAAATTGAAGCTCATCAAATGTCTGTAGAGCATTTACCTGTTGTGTTTCAAGACACCGTTGAGAAAACCGTCGACGTATTGTGGTTGCAGGCCAATCAAAACTACACGTCATTCTACTTGGTTTATGATCCCCTTATCCCGAATAGAATAGTGAGTGATAGCGTTAGGTTAGGTCAGGTATTGCTCAATATCATTGGTAATGCCGTTAAGTTTGCTAAGGGGACAGAACAAACCCAAGGTGAAATATGGGTTAGGGCAGTGCTAGTAGAAAACGTAGCACAACCTTATATCGAGATTACGGTTAATGATAACGGTATTGGAATGTCTGAAGAGCAAATTAGCCAACTGTTTAAGTCCTTTAGTCAAGGGGATGCATCAACGACTCGGATATATGGTGGAACAGGCTTAGGTTTAGCTATTTCGCGTTCGTTAGTAGAAATGATGGGCGGAGAAATCAACGTAGAAAGTGAGCAGTGGTTAGGCACCACATTCACTATCAAGCTACCTTGTGATATCGAAGGCCTTGAAGAAGAATTGACGGCAGAAAGTGTTGCGGGAACCAGTGTTGTGACTGTTATCGGCGATTCAGCGTTGCAAAAAATGGTGAGTGAAAACCTGGAGCTCAATCGTTGCAAAGTTCTAAGTTTAAACTCAATAGAAAAGCTAGCGATGTTTCTCGCCGCTCAAAATGAGGCAGACGTAATAATCCTCGGGCCGGAATATAGCATACAAGACAAGCAAACGGTTTTAGACGAAGTTGGGCATTCAGTGGCCCCCTTTGTGTTACTGAGTAACGAACCAACAATCAAACTTAAACTGAGCAGCGATGATTGTTTGCAGCTTGGTATTAAGCCGTTAAAACCAAGCTACTTGATAAATAGCCTGTTGATAGTGCTAGGTAAGAGAAGCCCATTAATTGAAGAAGTCATGGATTCAGAGCCCGACAATCTCTCTGATAGTGGAAAAGACCATTCCTACTGGCGCATCCTAGTTGCCGAAGACCAGCCGACAAATCGTGATGTGATTGAACGTCAGCTTTCACGGCTCGGGTATTCGTGCGTAATGGCAGAAAATGGGGCGAAGGCGCTCGAAAAATGGAAGAAAAATGACATTGACCTAATTATCAGTGACTGCCATATGCCTGTTATGGATGGCTTCGAACTAGCGAAAGCGATTAGGGAGTTTGAACAAAATAGCCAAGACCAGAGGCATACCCCGATACTGGCTTTAACAGCAAACGCTCTGGTTGGTTCGGCGGAGCAGTGTTTTGAAGCCGGTATGGACGACTATCTCTCTAAGCCGGTCGATTTATCTAAGCTTAAGCTAGCGCTAGAGCGCTGGCTTGCTGATTCCCCACCAGAGATGGTCGACATCGCAGGCGCCACCCCTCGTATTGAAGTCGCCGCTAAACCTATTTCCAAGGCTCCGATCTGCTTTGAAAAACTCGAAGATATTCTAGGGACAAGTGACATAGAGGTATTAGCTCCTTTGCTGGAGGCGTACTGGGACTCTATCCAAAATGACATTGATAAGCTACAAACAGCCCAAGAAAATCGAGATCGTGAATCGTTACGGCAAGCCGCTCACGCCGCAAAAGGGGCGGCGCTTTCAGCGGGCGCAGAGCCGCTAGGAGAAGTATTTAAATCACTCGAAACACAGGCGCTAGAAGAAGAATGGAACCAGCTGGAGTTACGTTTTTCCGATGCGCTTACCTGTATTGAGGAAATAAAAACATTACTAGAAGAAAGAGCGATCATTGCAAAGGGAGCGGCCTAAATGTACGAACATGATGCGTTAAATGAGTCTTCTGTTCTGGTAGTAGAAGATCATAGTTTTTCAAGAATCACCTTAGTTACCTTATTGCAGCGCCTAGGCATTACCTCTGTTCATGCGGCGAAAGATGGCGTTGAAGCCGAGGAAATACTCAATAGAAGCCAAGTTAATGCGGTGATAACAGACATCAATATGCCAAACATGAATGGTATTGAGCTACTGAAAAAGATCCGATTAGGTGAAACCGCCAACCGAAAAGACATTAGGGTTATTGCGGTAACGTCCTACACTAATGTCGAGGTTATTCGAGCTTGTATGACATTAGACATTAATGCATTTTTAGTTAAGCCCATTACCATCGACAATGTAAAAAACAAACTGTTGTTGGCTTTAGATGAAACCGCAGAGTTATTTCATGAGGCGGAGTATGCTCATGTAGCCTACGACTTTGACTGTATTTCTGACAGCCCGCGAGTGAGAATATCGGAGCGACAAAAACCCGATCGAACATTAAATAAGAAGATAAACTGGCCTCATAAAAATAAGAACAAGCCTGAGCAAGTCGTTAAGCCGAAAACAGTGATTTCCGAGCCCGTACCGGGTAAAACAATCACTTATATGACCGTGAGCACAATTAGTAGCTTGGAGTCTGGCATGGTGCTAGTGCAGGACTTGTGCGCCAAAAATGGGGTCTGTCTCATCGCTGCCGGGGTTGTATTAAATAAGCGCTTGCTCAATCGTCTAAATGAGTTAAGTTCTATAATCGAATTGGATCAACTCAAAGTTAAGACGCTGGTCGACCGTCGCGTAGGAGCTTGACCATTCGCAGGTTAAACTCGAGATAGCTTCGATAGAGTCACACTGCACACTGCACAGTGTGACCCCTTTCACGCTTTTCTTTCTTCTTGTTGGTTTCTAGGAATTATTCCTAATCGCTTTAGGCCGACTTCTCAAGCCGTCAATCAATACCTCTCTTACAATCAATTCCATCAATAGCTGCCCTGTCATGGCAATACGCAATGAATGCCAATTCATGCAAATCAAACAGCAGGGCTTACTAATTTGGCTGTTTTGTCACCCCAGTCGTGTGGAGCACTGCGGTGACCAAATAGATGGACTTTCGTGAGTATCTTGAGGATTTCACATGTTAAAACTACTAGAGCAGGTTAGAAAACCGACCCTAGATTTACCTGTCGAGCAACGCCGTAAAATGTGGTTCAAGCCGTTTATGCAATCCTATTTGGTTGTGTTTATCGGTTACTTATCAATGTACCTGATCCGCAAAAACTTTAACGTTGCGCAGAACGATATGATCTCAACCTATGGTTTGTCGATGACAGATCTTGGTTTAATTGGCCTTGGTTTCTCGATTACTTACGGTATTGGTAAAACCGTAGTTTCTTATTATGCCGACGGGAAAAATACCAAACAGTTTCTTCCTTTCATGTTGATCCTGTCGGGCCTTGCCATGATTGGCTTTAGTATGAGCATGGGTGGCTCGAGCGTTAGCTTGTTCTTAATGGTCGCGTTTTATGGCTTAAGTGGCTTTTTCCAAAGTACCGGTGGCCCATCGAGCTATTCGACGATTACTAAATGGACGCCTCGTAACAAGCGCGGTAGCTACTTAGGTTTGTGGAACATGTCTCATAACGTCGGCGGTGCTGGTGCTGCTGGTGTGGCGCTGTTTGGTGCTAACTACCTATTCGACGGTCATGTAATTGGCATGTTCATCTTCCCGTCAATTATTGCCATCGTTGTAGGTTTCTTTGGCTTGCGTTACGGGAGCGACTCTCCTGAAGCATATGGCTTGGGTAAAGTAGAAGAGCTATTTGACGAAGAAGTAAGCCAAGAAGACATCGACGCTGAAGAAAACCAAATGACCAAGCGCGAAATCTTCATGGAATACGTGCTAAAAAACAAAGTGATTTGGCTTTTGTGTTTTGCAAATATCTTCCTCTACATCGTTCGCATCGGTATCGACCAATGGTCAACGGTTTACGCTTACCAAGAGCTTGGTCTTTCAAAAGAGGCGGCTATCTCAGGCTTTACCTTATTTGAAGTTGGTGCGCTAGTCGGCACATTGATGTGGGGTTACCTATCAGACTTAGCAAACGGTCGCCGCGCGTTAGTTGCTTGTGTTTCTCTGGTACTTATCATCTTCGCGTTGGAGTTTTATCAACACGCGACGAGCGAAATCATGTACCTAGGTTCACTGTTTATTTTAGGCTTCCTAGTCTTTGGTCCTCAGCTTTTGATTGGTGTTGCCGCAGTGGGATTCGTTCCTAAAAAGGCAATCAGCGTGGCGGATGGTATTAAAGGTACCTTTGCTTACCTAATCGGTGATAGCTTTGCGAAACTGGGCCTTGGCATG
>Ga0209272_10001921_pt1 | contig 12337 bp, 11 predicted proteins | sample tdDd002_FD_187125 | JGI IMG/M metagenome (GOLD analysis project Ga0209272, IMG submission 187125) | Marine sediment microbial communities from the Atlantic coast under amendment with organic carbon and nitrate - tdDd00.2 (SPAdes)... | ecosystem: Environmental > Aquatic > Marine > Coastal >... | reverse complement strand
TCGGTCCTTTTTATTTTGTTTAAATAAAGGAGATAAAATCAAATGAAAGAACCGAATACAAGCAATAAACGTCGGTTGTGGTTTGCACTTTTTCTCGTTGCTGTTATATTTACGGCACTTATTGGTCGACTCGCATACCTTCAAGTTGTGAAAGGCGAAGAATACAAGAAAATGGCTATTTTACAACAAACTCGGGATGTTCCTATCCCTGCTCAGCGGGGTGTTATCTACGATAGAAAAGGTGTTAAATTGGCATTTAGTATTCAATCATTTACAGTTTGGGCTCATCCTAAAGATATGAATGCTGTAAGTGAAACCGCTGAAGCTCTGGCAGAAATACTCGAAGAAGATAAAGCGGTAATTCAGAGTCGTATTGAAAATAGTTCGTCGTCAATTGTTCGAATAAAACGCTGGATTACAAAGTCGCAAGCGGATCTGATAAAAAACAAAAGATTTAGTGGAATTAGTGTAGCGGCAGATAACAAAAGGGTGTATCCAAACCTTAATTTTGCATCTCATATTTTAGGACATACAACCGTTGATGGTGTAGGTTTATCAGGTGTTGAACTGGAGTTCGAAGAGGAATTAAAAGGTCAGGAAGGTACACTTGTAACCAATACTGATGCCGCGGGTCGACAACTTCCATTTGGTGAAGAAAAACTCTATGCACCTGAAGATGGACTGAGCTTGGTTCTGACTATGGATGAAATCATTCAACACTTTACAGAAGAAGCGCTGGAAAAAGGTATTGAAGAACACGGTGCAAAAAGAATCATGGCCATTGTTATGGACCCCAAAACGGGCGGAATTCTGGCTATGGGAACCAAACCGGATTATAATCCAAATGAACCGCGTGATGTATCCGCACTTTATCCGGATGTAGATTTCTCTGAACTTGACTCACAAGAACTCAGTGATTTGTGGAACACGGCGTGGAAAAATCCGAATCTTAATGATACATATGAACCTGGATCTACTTTTAAGTTGATCACAACGGCAATTGCACTTGAAGAAAATGCTGTGAATCCATACACAAAATTCTCTACGCCGGGGTATATCGACATGTACGGATTCCGTATAAAAAACTGGGATTATCCGAGGTCGCATAAAGACTTTACACTCATTGTGGCACTTGAGAAATCATTGAATACAACTTTCATAGAGCTTGCAGATGAAGTTGGTCGAGATGCATTTTACAAGTATCTTGAAAACTTTGGGTTGACTCGCAAAACAGGCATCAATTTGCCTGGAGAAGCAAGTTCCTTGATACTTCCTCAAAATAAAATAGGGCCAGTAGAACTAGCCACCATTTCATTTGGACATGGTATCGCAGTGACGCCGCTTCAAATGGTAAATGCTATTAATGCAATCGCAAACGATGGAAAACTAATGGAACCACATATAATTAAGGAATTCAAAGACAGTGATGGAAATGTCGTTGAAACGGTAAAGCCTAAAGTGTTGAAAAATGTCATATCTAAGAAAACATCCGTAGATGTAAGACTCCTAATGGAATCGGTGGTTACAAATGGTTCCGGCAAGCTTGCTTACATTCCAGGCATTCGAATTGGTGGAAAGACGGGAACGTCAGAGAAAATAGTGAATGGTAAGTACTCAGATGAACTTGCATATGCATCATTTGTTTCAATTGCACCCGTTGACGATCCTATGGTTACTGTTCTTGTTGTTGTTGATGAACCACAAGACACGAATTTTGGTAGTCAGGTAGCTGCTCCTATTGCCAAGGACATTCTTGATGACACACTAAGATACCTTGGTGTTGAACCTGAAATACCCGAGAACAACAGAGAAGTTAAAGTGCCGAATCTCATTGGAAAGCCTATGGATAAGGCTATAAAAATACTTGAAGCGTCAGGTCTGTCATTTACCACAGAACCGGTAAATGTCCTTAATCCAGAGAGTCCAGTGCTTAATCAATTCCCTTATCCGGGTTCGATTGCAACAGGACAAGATATCATAATTCTTAATGTTGATCCTTTGCCGGCTGATCCAATTTCTGAATAGTAACAATATAGTTATGATCGTTTAAAGCTGACCTAAAATCTGATATAATGAGACTGTTGTAAACGGGCGATAAGAATATCTTTGAATATTTATCGCCCGTTTGATCGTCCACCTTTGGGCGTAAAATAAACAAGCCTGCATAGGCGGTTGATCATAATGAAACAGAGGGGATTTTGTATGCTTTTAAAAAGCATGTTGCTAGACATGCCGCATGAACTTTTATGTGGTGATATTGAAAAGACAATTACAGGTGTACAACAAGACAGTCGAAAGGTTGTAATGAATACACTTTTTATAGCTGTTAAAGGGTTTAAGGTAGATGGACACAATTATATTAATAAAGCAGTAGATATGGGTGCGACGGCTGTTGTGGTTACTGAGTATTCAAAAAGCTTGATTGCTGAGTTGGAGGATAAAAATGTAACTCTTATTCTTTGCACAGATGATCGTGCTGCGATGTCGTATTTGTCGGCTTATTTTTACGGTCGTCCAAGCGAAAAGCTTAAGATGATTGGACTAACTGGTACAAATGGGAAAACATCAACGTGTCGAATTCTAACGGATATGTTGATTGCTTCTGGTATTTCAACAGGTCTCTTAGGGACGATCGCAAACGAAATTGGCGGAAAAACATACAAGGCTAGTTTGACAACACCTGAGCCGATTGAACTCCACGGGTTGTTAAGTACGATGGTTGAAGATGGCATTGAAGCCTGTGTCATGGAAGCTTCTTCCCATGCACTTGATCTAAAGCGTGTTGAAGATGTTGATTATGATTACTCAGTGTTCACAAATTTAACGGAAGATCATCTTGATTACCACGAGAATTTTGAGGATTATTTTAGAGCAAAAACAAAACTGTTTGACATGACGAGTAAGGGCAGACTGATTAATGTGGATGACCCATATGGTAAAAGACTATTTGATCAATATAATGAAAAGTCTTTGGTTACACAGACAAGCGCTCAAGAAAAGGTTGAAACCATAAGTTATGGTCTAAATTCTGATGCAATGCTTCGGGCGAAAAACATCGAGTATACTGAGGCCGGATCTCGCTATACACTAGCAACGCCAAATGGTGAGGTCAATGTTGAAGTACCATTGCCTGGACGAATTTATGTTTACAATACATTAGCAGCTTTTGGCGTGCTCTATATGATGGGTAAAACCCTTGGTGAGATAGCAAAATGCGCATTAGCGATAACACCTGTTCCAGGTAGAATGGAACAAGTAAAGCATGAATCCCAGATAAAGGTATTCGTCGACTATGCTCATACGCCTGATGCTTTAAGCAATGCCATAGATATTGTGAAGAGTATGACAAAAAATAAAGTGATAACTGTATTTGGTTGTGGTGGAGATCGCGATGCCATGAAAAGACCTCAGATGGGACAAATAGCAGAAGAAAAATCTGACCAAATAATTGTGACGAGTGATAACCCAAGGACTGAAGATCCTTTGAAGATCATAAAAAATATTACCCAGGGACTTAACTATCCTGAAAATGCAATTATTGAACCTGACCGGAAATCAGCGATTGGAAAAGCGATATCAGTAGCAACAAAAGGCGATATTGTTCTTATTGCAGGAAAAGGTCATGAGACATACCAGGAGATTAACGGAATACGATATGAATTTGATGATCGTGAGATTGCACTAGGATATTTGAACGTGGAGGAAAATAATGACTAATTCATGGATGCTGATATTTGCACTGGTTGTCAGCTACGGAGGTTCTACATTAATAGGACCGAAATTGATCCCATACTTACAGAAACTTAAATTTGGACAAAGCATTAGAGAAGAAGGTCCAAAATCTCACTATGTAAAAGCAGGCACACCAACAATGGGAGGCATTATATTCTTAGTAGGTCTTCTCCTCGCTATGATACTGGTTCGTACATTTGACAGCGTTGCGATGTTTATGCTGTTTTCGATATTCGGATTTGGACTGCTGGGATTTCTGGACGACTACATAAAAGTTGTACTCAAGAGAAATCTAGGACTTAGAGCTTGGCAAAAACTTGCAGGTCAATTTCTTATTGGATCTATACTTGCAGTATGGGCTGGGCATCTCTTTGGAACAGCTCTAGTGATTCCATTTGTGAAGACGACTTTTGATCTGGGATTGTTATATTATCCATTTGTTGTTTTAGTTGCAATAGCAACGACCAACGCAGTAAATTTGACAGATGGCGTTGATGGATTGGCGGGTTCAGTATCCACTTTAGTAATCGGCTTCTTTGGAATGGTGGCTGTTTCACAGCAAAGTGTATCACTTCTTGTTGTTGCCATTGGTCTTATTGGTGGATTGGGTGGATTTTTAAAATATAACCGATACCCTGCTAAAGTATTTATGGGCGATATGGGATCGCTGGCACTTGGTGGTGCTGTTGCTGGGTTCGCATTTGCAACAGGTATGTCACTGATGATTCCGATCGTAGGTGGTATTTATTTCGCAGAAACACTTTCAGTTATTATTCAGGTGATTTCATTTAAGACAACAGGAAAACGAGTCTTTAAAATGTCACCGCTTCATCACCATTATGAGTTGTCAGGGTGGAGTGAAACAAAAATTGTTGGGACATTCTATATCGTGACACTTGCACTGGTGATTGCTGGCTATTTCATAGCCGTATAGGGGGCGCACTTATGGTTAATAAAGAATTTGAAGGAAAAAAAGTCTTGGTTGTTGGACTTGCACGTTCAGGACAATCGGCCGTGAAGGCTTTGGGTTCAAGAGGTGCAAGAGTGTGGATCAATGACATGAAAAGTGAAAATGATCTTACTGAAATTCTCGAACCGATTAAAAATATTTACGAAGGTCTTATGCTTGGCCAAGCACCTACAAATATTGAGTCCTTTGACATGATGGTGTTAAGCCCAGGCGTACCACTTGATAAACCATTTGTTCAAGTGGCGAAAAGTGCAGGCGTGGAGGTTATAGGCGAACTGGAATTGGCTTATAGAATGACAAATGCTGAGTTTATTGGTATTACAGGAACCAATGGTAAAACAACAACCACAGCACTTACGGGTGAGATGTTCAAACTTGCGAAAAAAGATCATTACGTGGTTGGGAATATTGGAATACCGGTTATTGGCTGTGTCGATGAGGCCAGTGAAAAGACGACGATGGTCACGGAAATTAGCAGTTTTCAACTTGAAACTATAAATAAATTCACAACAAAAGTATCTTCCGTATTGAACCTAACGCCTGATCATCTTAATAGACATAAGACTATGGAAAACTATATAGATGCAAAATGTCGAATTTTTGAGAATCATGAAGTTGCGGATATTTTGATTTTAAATTATGACAATGAACCAACACGCGAACTCTCGAGTAGAACGAAAGGACGTGTGGTGTATTTCAGTCGTGTAGAAGAGTTAAGCAGTGGTATTTTTGTGCTGGATAACAATATTGTGATTAAGGATACACCAGAATCTAAGCCGATCAATGTGATTCCAGTACAAGATGTATTCATACCTGGGAATCATAATGTTGAAAATGCTTTAGCCGCTGTAGGTATGGCGTATTATAGTGGGATTGAAATCGTACATATCGCAGAAGCTTTAAAAACATTTACAGGTGTTGCGCATAGAATCGAATGGCTAGGGGAAATCGGCGATGTTGTGTTCTACAATGACTCTAAGGGAACAAATCCTGATGCATCAGTGGTGGCAGTAAAAGCCATGGATAGACCCACGATCTTAATAGCTGGCGGAATGGATAAGGGCAGTGAATTCGATGAGTTTATTGCTGAGTTCGGAAACACAATAAAACATCTTGTCGTATTCGGAGAAACTGCAACGATAATAAAAAAAACAGCGACGAAACATGGATACACGGCAGTTAGTGTTGTTTCAAATTTAGAAGAAGCTGTCAACACAGCTTATGAGCTAACAAAGCCCGGAGACGCAGTGCTCCTTTCACCAGCCTGTGCAAGCTGGGATATGTATCCAAGCTTTGAACACCGTGGAGATCATTTTAGAACTTGCTTTGAGAACCTAAGGGGGCGATAGGCATGAAACGCCATGCTATGGATTTATCCCTTTTTGTAACGGTGGTGCTCCTTCTTGTAATAGGCGTAATGATGGTGTTTAGTTCGAGTTTTTATTATGCAATGTCTCAGTGGCAAGATAAGTATTATTTCTTCTATAAGGATTTAAAATTTGCAATTTTAGGATTTGGAATTATGGTCGTTGTTGCGATGGTGCCTTATAGAATGTATAAAAAATTTGCACCAATGCTTCTTTTAGTAAGTTTGGGTTTGTTGGCGTTGGTTTTAACGCCAGTTGGAACTGAAATAAATGGAGCACAGCGTTGGATTTACATAGGATCAATATCAATTATGCCTTCTGAAGTTGCTAAAATATGTGTCATAATATTTACGGCGCATAGCCTTGAAAATAATCGGAATCATTTAAAAAAATTCACGGTGGGCATACTGCCGTATTTAATACTGATCGCATTCTATTTTGGACTGATTATATTGCAGCCCAATCTATCGACGGCTATAACCATCACACTTATAATTATGACAATGGTTTTCGTTGCGGGAGCTAGACTCGATCAGATTATTGGACTAGGTTTAGCCGGTGTCGCAGCGTTTGGTGTGTTCGCAATGAGTGCAGAGTATAGACGTGCACGAATACTCGCGTTTATGAATCCTTTTGACTATGCTGATAGTAGTGGCTGGCAAGTAATCCAGTCGTTATATGCCATCGGATCTGGTGGACTGTTTGGTGTGGGGATTGGACAGAGTATTCAGAACAAACTTTATATACCAGAACCGCAGAATGACTTTATTTTTGCAACGATTGGTGAAGAGTTTGGATTTGTAGGTTGTGTTATCGTCATACTATTATTCTTCATACTCATTTATAGAGGTGTAAAAATTGCGGTCAATGCACCTGATTTATTTGGATCATTGGTTGCAACAGGCATTATTGCAATGATTAGTTTTCAGGTTATTATTAATATTTCTGTAGCTACGAGTTCTATGCCAGTAACCGGGATACCACTTCCGTTCATAAGTTTTGGGGGTAGTTCGCTCCTGATACTGATGGGATGTATGGGAATCCTTCTGAATATATCACAATATACGTTGACAGATTAGGAGACAGTTTATGCGAATGATCGTAACAGGTGGCGGTACTGGGGGACATATTTATCCTGCGGTATCTATAGCTGAAGCTTATAAAAGGAAAAATAAAAATACGAAAATTCTATACGTTGGTCGAAAACAAGGATTGGAAGCTGAACTTGTTCCTAAACTTGGAATAGAGTTTAGACCGATTTCCATTGAATATCGGAAAAAGGGCCTGATTGGTGCTTTAAATCACGTAAAAAGTTTGGCATCAAGCCTCATTGAAGCTAGAAATATTATAAAGAGTTATCAACCAGATCTTATTGTTGGAACGGGTGGCTATGTTTCTGGTCCAGTTATGTTTGTAGGAGCGCTAATGGGCGTGAAGACTGCAGTTCATGAAGCCAATGCTTTTCCAGGTCGAGCAAACAAGATGTTGAGTCGCTTTGTTGACAAAGTCATGATCAGTTTTGAAGAGAGTAAAAGTGCATTTAAAGATCAAAGTAAGGTTGTGTTGACAGGAAATCCAGTGCGACAAGATTTTTATGGTTTAGATCAATCTAAATGTAGAAAAGAAATTAACGTGGCGGATAATAGATTTTTAGTATTGTCTGTTGGTGGCAGTGGTGGTGCTCGAAAAATCAATGATGTTATGATTGAAATTATGTCAAAGGTCAGCGGGAATGAAGATTACGAAATTATTCACGTAACCGGGAAATCATATTATGAAAAGTTTATGAAACAATTACAAGACATGCGAGTATCATTTGGTGATAATGTTAAGATTGTTCCTTACGTTTACAATATGCCAGAACATATGGGTGCAGCTGATATTATGATTACACGGACAGGCGCTTCGACGTTAGCGGAGATTGGCATAACTGGAACTCCGGCACTGCTTATTCCGTCACCAAACGTGAAAGACAACCATCAGGAGTACAATGCCAGATCTATGGAAAAAATGGGCGCTGGATTTGTTATGTTAGAAAAGGACTTAAATGCAAATCATATTATGAGCATGGTTGAAGACTTGAGAAATAATCCAGAAAAAACTGAAAGCATGAGAAACAGTTGTGCTAAGTTGCCTGGTAAGGATGCTCTAGGTAATATTGTTTCGACACTTGAATCAATACTAGTAGGAGAATAATGAGGTGTAATCATGCAGGAAGAAAACCAGAAAAGGACGAAACCGAAACGTAGAAAAAGTCTTGGTGTACTTTTAGTGTTGCTTCTTCTTGTGGGTGTTTGGCTTCTAGTTTATAAAACAGATGTCTTCGTAGTTAAGAAGTTTGAATATCAGCCGAGCGTTTACTTGTCGGATGCTGATATTAAAAAGTATGGCGGTATTGGTGAAAGAACATTGGTATTTGCCCTAAGTTCTGAAGCGGTTGCCAGTGAGCTTATCCATCACCCGTACATCAAATCTGTTGAAATACAAAAAAAGTTTCCTAACAAACTCATTCTTGATATCGATTACCGTGAAGAGCTTGCTGCAATTAAGTATTCTGGACTTTTTGTTACGATTGATAGAACGTTAACTGTTCTTAAGGTTGAAGAATCTATTGGCGACATATTCCTGATCGATGGTTTTGAGTTTAAATCATTTAATATTGGGGAAGAATTGAAGGTCGAAGATGGGCGTGTACTACAACGTACCGTACAATTAATTTCACTTCTCAAAAACTCCCATATTGAAGCGAAACCATATATACGTTATGATAACGGTATTGAATTATTACTTAATGATGCGTATCGAGTACGTTTTGGTAAGGGACAAGATATTGAACGGAAGTTCAATAATTTTGTAGACATTTATGAGCAGTTGTCAGAAAAGGGTGTTCAATCGGGCATTATTGATGTAAGTCATAATGGATTACCCATATTCAAGCCGTTTGGACAATAGGGGGCATTATCATGAAAAAGGATTATCTTTGGATCGGATTGATCTGCGTGATCCTTGGTATTATATTGGCGCAGCAAGCAAAAATTATACAACGAGATATGTTGGACGGCTTATCACCACGACAGAAGTCTGGTGAACTTGTTAGTGAGCTCCAAAAGGTTCGTGATGAGAAGCAAGTTTTGCTTGATCAAATCACAGCTTTAGAAGAACGGATTAGAGACATTGAGTCTTCGGAGTCAAATGAAAATGTGTTGATCAAATCTCTAAATGAAGATCTTGAAAGGTACAAAATGTTTGCAGGGCTTAGTGATGTCGAAGGACAAGGTATAGTTATTACGATTGATAATCCGCCTGTTGATATGAACTATGCGTATGAAGCGAACTTTGTATATGATTATCATCTGTTGCTATCACTTGTTAACGAGCTTAATGCTGCTGGTGCTGAGGCAATTAGCATTAATGAACAGAGAGTCACTGGGACAAGTGAGATTCGTACAGCTGGAAACTCAATCAATATCAATTTAATTCCGCAACAGGCACCGTTCGTTGTGAAAGCAATTGGAAGTTCTGATACACTTGATGGAGCGGTCAATCAAAGGTTTGGAATTGTATCTCAAATCCGTGATAAACGGTATTTAATCGAAGTTAAGAAATCAGATACTGTTAAAATCTCGAAATTTAATGGCGTTGTTGATTTCAGACATGCCAATGTCGCACAGTAACGGCGAGGTGGGGAATTATGTTTAAAACCCGCACAATTGCACTTCTTTTCTTGCTTGGTCTTTTAATACCGCTTCAAATCAGATCAGCGCAAGATGCGGAAAAATATGTTTCTATCAATGAGATTCAAACAGCTACAAATGATTTACAGCGTGAATCGGCTGAGTTGGATCAATTGGTGGATCGTGTTCGTCAAATGACTGGACAAATAAACGATTATGAGAACTCACGTGCTTCCTCTGGTGATATTGAAGAAGCTATACGTGGCCAGATTGATGAAATTAAAACCATTTCAGGTTTAAAAGATCTTAAAGGACAAGGCGTCATTGTTATTATTAATGATGGTGAGCGCGAGTTGAATGATTTTGAAGATCCCAACAATGTTCTTGTGCATAATATGGATGTCCAAAAGTTGGTTGATGACTTAAGGTATGCGGGCGCAGAGGCTATTTCTATAAATGGTCAGCGCTATGTTTTCGGCAAAACGAAAATTCAGTGTACTGGTCCTACTATACGGATCAATAATGATGTTTTTGCACAGCCATTTATTATCAAAGCAATTGGAGATAAACATCATTTAGAAGCTGCAGTGAATGCGCCAGGCTCTTTTGGTCAAATACTAAGGCAATATGGTGTGTTTCTCGAAGTGTATACAAGTGTTAATCTTGAGGTTCCTGCTTTCACTGGATCTATTCGACCAGTATTTATGAAGGCAACAGAGGATGGTGAAGAAAGTTGATGATCGCGATACTGGCCATAATTCTTGGACTTTTTATTGGTTGGTTTATGCCAATTGGTCTTAGTTCAACGTGGTCTTTATATGTAGCAGTGGCAATATTAGCAGCAATTGATTCAGTCTTTGGAGCCGTTAGGTCAAGCATGGAAGATCGGTTTGATGCTGTTATCTTCATAAGTGGATTTACAACAAATGCTATACTTGCAGCATTTTTAGCATATATCGGAGATTTTCTTGGAATTCCATTATATTATGCCGCTGTATTTGCATTTGGTGTTCGATTGTTCCAGAACTTGGCTATTATTCGGAGGCTTCTTATTGATTCTTATCGAACGAAGTGGAAACGCAATCATTCAAAATCGGATGAAGTTTTCCCCGAAAATACAGAATAGGAATAGTTGGAAATGTTTTAAATACCATATTCGCCATTTATTTCAACTACGGTTTGGACGAAAATGTCAATAATCTTGAAATTTGTTGAAAAATGCACATCATAATGGCTTAAAATATGGTATTATAAGTAGTAAGTCAAATATTATGTATCTCGGTTGTTTCAGCGAGTCGTGTACATTTATTTGAATAGGTTGTTTGTTAGAAACTGTATGCAAATGTAAAAAAAATCAAATTTGCATGTTTCTCAAATAGAAATTAGCTGTAAAAAGATACAGTGCTGATATGAACGACATTTTTTCATCGTGGAAAAAGGGGGCTGTCACATGTTAGAGTTTGATATTGACATGGAGCAATTTGCGCAAATTAAAGTTATCGGTGTAGGCGGCGGCGGTAATAACGCTGTAAACAGAATGATTGAAGCGAGCCTTAAAGGTGTTCAATTTGTTGCGATTAACACAGATAAACAAGCATTATTCAATTCTAAAGCAGAATTTAAAATTCAAATTGGTGAGAAACTAACTCGTGGACTTGGCGCTGGCGCTAATCCTGAAGTTGGTGAGAAAGCGGCTGAAGAAAGTCGTGATGATATATATCAAGCTCTTCAGGGTTCTGATATGGTATTTATCACTGCTGGAATGGGTGGCGGTACTGGTACTGGTGCGGCACCGATCGTTGCTGATGTAGCAAAAGAAATGGGAATACTTACAGTAGGTGTTGTTACGAAGCCTTTCACATTTGAAGGTCGTCGTAGAATGCTTCATGCTGATCATGGAATTAACGCATTAAAAGATAAAGTAGATACACTTGTCACAATTCCAAATGATCGTTTGCTTCAAGTTATTGAGAAAAGAACGAGCATTGTTGATGCATTCAAAATCGCTGATGATATTCTTCGTCAAGGTGTACAGGGTATTTCTGACCTGATTGCAATTCCTGGTCTAGTAAACTTGGATTTCGCCGATGTTAAGACGATTATGTACGAACGTGGTTTGGCTCATATGGGTGTTGGTAAATCAAGTGGTGAAAACCGTGCTGTTGAAGCAGCGAAACAAGCGATTCACAGTCCAATGCTTGAAACATCAATTGAAGGATCTAAAGGTGTACTTCTTAACATCACAGGCGGAGCGGATTTAGGCTTATTTGAAGTCAATGAAGCTGCTGAGATTGTTGCAGAAGCTGCTGATCCAGATGCTAATATCATTTTCGGTGCTGTAATTGATGAAGCGCTTAAAGATGAGCTTAGAATTACAGTTATTGCAACTGGTTTTGAGGATCATCAAGTAACTAGAAGCACTCAACCTGAAAAGAAGGAAGAGGTTGTGGAGACTGTTCAAGAAGCTGAAGCTGAAGTTGAGGCAGAAACTGTTGAAACAACTACTGAGGCGGCGGATGAGCAAGATAGTGAAGAATTCGATATTCCAACTTTCTTAAGAAGACAACGCTAAGACAGTAAGGATTGAGAGTAAG
>Ga0209272_10001920_pt1 | contig 12349 bp, 10 predicted proteins | sample tdDd002_FD_187125 | JGI IMG/M metagenome (GOLD analysis project Ga0209272, IMG submission 187125) | Marine sediment microbial communities from the Atlantic coast under amendment with organic carbon and nitrate - tdDd00.2 (SPAdes)... | ecosystem: Environmental > Aquatic > Marine > Coastal >... | reverse complement strand
AAGAGCCTTGAATTTTTCTGCCGCTTCCTTTACCTGAGCTTCAGATAAAACGGGAGTTACAATGAAAACGGTCTCGTAATGATTCAACATAATTTAAAATTGTTTAATTAATAAACTAGTTACTAATAGTTTTACTAAGCCGCAAAAGTAATCAATCTTTTCTTAATATTCAAATCCCTTTGGAGCTTAAGTTTTATAACCCATTTATTTTCTTTTTTGAGATCAATATTTTTTTTGAGCCTAGCTTATTTTTCATTAAATTGTATAGTGAACTTAATGATATCATAATCAACGATTGTACTAATAGATTATGCTTGGGTTTAGTCGCTAACACACAGTTTGTTTTGTTGTGGGTAATTCCATTATTCAAAGTCGTAAAGATAGTCGTATTTCAGTTTAAACCATTTAAAATCGGCACATATGAAAGACAGGATTATAACTTTAGCAACTTATAGCTATTCTCGGGCTCATTTACTTCAAGCTTGTTTGGAATCACAGGGTATTGAATGTTTTTTAAAAAATATCAACTTACTACAATCAGCCATAGGTGGTGGTGTGAAGGTTCGCATTCGTGAAGAAGATTTGATTAAAGCTTTAAAGGTAATTGAAGACTTCAAATTAAGCTATGTTGAGAAAGACGAAGATAAATTAGTAACAGCACCCATAATGGAACTGAACCGTATTATGGTTCCTGTTGATTTTTCTGATACTACCCCACGAATTTGTGATTATGCCTACAATTTAGCTGTTAAGTTTCATGCGGATATTCTTTTGTTCCATACTTATTTTGCGTCAGCTATCGAAACGGTTCCTTTCTCTGATAGTTATACTTATAATGCTACAGTGGTTGAGGTTTTGGCCGAGGTAGAAAAGAATGCTAAAAAGAAGATTGATGAGCTTAAAGATTATTTAAAAGCACGAGTTGAAAAAGATAAGGTTGAGGGTGTCGAAATTGATGTGTCTTTATCTGGAGGAATTGCCAGTTCTGAAATCATAAGTATGACTAAAGATTACAAGCCGGATTTATTGGTTATGGGATCTCGTGGCGAAACTGCAGGAACATCAAACCTTCTTGGTTCAGTGGTTTCGTCAATTATCGATAATATTGAAGTGCCAATGTTAATCTTATCTGACAGGGGTGAGAATCAAGATTTGGAAAAGATTAAAGAGGTGATGTATGCCACCGATTTTGATAAAGCTGACTTTAAAGCGATTGCTACTTTGAAATATATAACGGAGCCTTTCTTTATGAACATACATTGTGTGCATTTCGAAAAAGAAGATGAGGAGCATCCTCTTGAGGAACACCGAATGGGAATTTTAAGGAAATATTTGAAACGTTCATTAGGAGATGATACCGTTCATTGTCAGGTTTGTACAATGGAAGATAAAATGAAGGGTATTGAAAAGTATGTGAATGAGAATGATATAGGACTGATTGCTATAATGGCAAGAAAACATAACCTGCTTGAACGGCTGTTTTTTGGACAAATGTCGCGTAAGCTATTTGTAAAAACTCATATGCCAATTTTGATATTTCATTAGAAGTTTTTGAATTATATTGCTGCATCAAAACTAAAAGCTATCGAAGAGTTTTCTTCGATAGCTTTTGTGCTTTTAATTATTTGAATAAACCGTCGGTTGAGAGGTAACGTTCCCCGGTATCATAGTTGAAAGTTAGAATCTTTGCATCTAATCCGAATTCATCTTTTTTCTTGTTAACAGCAGCAAGAGATGCACCCGTTGATATTCCCGCCAAGATGCCCTCTTCTTTAGCCAGAGATTGAACCATGGAGAATGCCTCTTCCTGGCTCACTTTGATGACACCATCAAGGACTGATTCATTGAGGTTTGCCGGAATAAAGCCAGCACCAATTCCCTGAAGAGGATGAGGCCCTGGAGCTCCGCCACTGATGACAGGAGAAGCTTCTGGTTCTACCGCGAAAACCTTTAGTTTTGGGAATGTTGCTTTAAGAATTTCACCAACTCCTGTAATATGGCCACCTGTTCCAACTCCTGTAACCAGGTAATCGATGCCATCCGGGAAATCAGCAATTATTTCCTGAGCCGTTGTTTGTCTATGAATTTCGACATTAGCTTCATTATCAAACTGAGATGGCATCCAGCTGTTTGGGGTGGCTTTGATAAGTTTTTCGGCTTCTTCTATTGCACCCTTCATCCCTTTTTCTCTGGGGGTCAAAACAAATTCAGCGCCATATGCCGACATCAACCTTCTCCGTTCAAGAGACATTGATTCCGGCATAACCAGAATTAGAGTGTATCCTTTTACGGCCGCTACCATGGCCAAGCCCACACCGGTATTTCCTGATGTCGGCTCAATGATGATGGCTCCTTTTTTAAGAATGCCATCTTTTTCGGCCGTTTCAATCATAGAAAGTGCAATTCTATCTTTAATGCTGCCACCTGGATTGTTACGTTCTAATTTCATCCAGGCCTTAGTCTTTTGACCAAGTATTTTGTTGATTTTTACGACCGGAGTTTGTCCGATATTTTCTAAAATATTATCTAATTTCATGATTATGTATTTATAAGATTGTTTTGAAAATTTTATATTTGAAAGTCAATGATGTTGTTTTCATTTATACTCGACCTGACCTTAATTTCGTGACTGTGAAAGGCTAATGAGTTGGAATCGACACTTGAAGTTAGCCATACATTACCTCCTATCACACTGTTTCTGCCAATAATTGTGTCTCCTCCAAGAATAGTTGCATTCGAATAAATGATCACATTGTCTTCAACGGTCGGGTGACGTTTCTTTTTGGCTAAGCTCTTTTTTACTTGTAAAGCACCTAGTGTAACCCCTTGATAAATTTTAACCTTATTTTTGATGATAGCTGTTTCCCCAATGACAACACCTGTTCCATGGTCAATGAAAAATGATTCACCAATTTGAGCACCAGGATGAATGTCTATACCTGTTTTAGAGTGTGCATATTCACTCATCAATCTGGGAATTATTGGGATGTTGGCCAGATAAAGTTCATGACTCAGTCGATAAACCATAATGGCAAAAAAACCAGGATAGGAAACAATTACCTCACCAAGTGTTCTGGCTGCAGGATCGAAATCCTGAATGGCTTGTGCATCCAATAAAAGTGCTTTGTAAACTTTTGGCAGATTTAGTATAAACTGTTTAGATAAATCATCAATTGGTTTATTGAGTTCTTCTTTCACAGGTAGAAGTAACAATTTTAAGTGTGTTTCTAATTGAACCAAAAGTGCCTCTTGAGCGCAGTGACTTTTGGAGCGACGTGCACTAATCGGAAATAAGGTGTTCATCGCTTCTTCAACAAAGGTTTGAGTTAGATCTCTACTGGGAAGATCCAGTTCGTTAATTTCGCGTGAAGCCTGGAGTTCTTCCATAACTTTTGTTAGGTAATTCATTCTTGGATGATTATAAATTATAATTTGAAAAGGAAAATTTGGGGTGCAGAAAATCTGCCCATTTAAATTGTGAGTCTATAAAACAAATGGGTTTTATAGACTAGCAACAAGGGGTACAACAACAGCAACAACAATTCATGCTGCAAGTTGTAAAAGAGATGTTTGAGTTGAAAGAGGTTAAAGATTTAGGTGCATCATCATTCATCTCAATAGGAGCTTGAGATGTGAACTTTGTTGATATATGACCTTTGTAACCTTTCATTGAAATAAATTCTTGGACAAATCTATGAATTATTTTTTAATAAAGATCTGCTTGTCTGATTTATTTTAAGATCAAAAATTATATTTGTTAGTGTGTATATAGGGCTTTGTAGTCTGTTAAATGTTCACTTTCAGAGCCATAGATTTAAATAAACACCATACCGTTTTGCCTTGTGTTAACTTAAGAGACTGTCTTGAGACTTCGGTGATGGTTACCAGAAGTTTGAATCCGACATCCACAAGGCAGTAGGTTTGGGTACCATGTTTAATAATCTGTAAGATTGTTCCTTTAAGTTGATTTCGAATTGAGACATCTTCTATTTGATGCAGGGCAATGGCAATATCTTCAGGACGAATAGAAACATGAATTTCATCATCTACTTCGAAGTGTTGCAATTGCTTATTTCGTATAATATTTATTTGACCTTTATTCGTTTGTTTGCTTAGTTCGAAACTATTGGTATCAATATGTTCGATTTTAAATGGAATCATATTGGTCAAACCTGATTCTTCCATGATGTCGATTAATAAATCTTTTTCGACTAATTCAAAATATTTACCCTGAGCTAAAATCCGTCCATCTTTAATTAGTAAAAGCTTTTGGCTTAAGTTCAAAAGATCTGGCAAGTCGTGACTAACAACCAAGACAGGTAACTTTAATTTTTGATTAATTTTAATTAGAAATGGAATAATTTGTCGGCGTAAGGCTATATCTAAGGCAGAAAATGGTTCGTCCATTAGTAACAGACGGGGAGATGACAGGAGACTGCGTCCGATCGCAATACGTTGTTTTTCACCACCAGATAACTGTTTGGGTAATTTGCTTAAGAGTGATTCTATATCCAGTAATTCAACGATCTCATTAAATTTAAATTGTTGCTGGCTTGCTTTAATATATTTGGTTCCGAAAAGTAGGTTTTGACGTACATTCATATGTGGGAAAAGGCGTCCCTCCTGAAAAACATAGCCTATTCGTCTTTTGTGAGGCGCTGTGAATTGTTTGGTTTTACTATTATCAAGAATGTCGTCACCAATTGTAATTTGCCCTTCATCCAACTTTTCTAAGCCAGCAATCAATTGCAAAAGACTTGACTTTCCAGCTCCCGAGGCACCAAAAACACCTGTAATCCCATCCGTGAAATCGGCTTGCATGTCCAGTTTAAAATTATCTCTGGACCATTTGATATCGATAGAAAGAGCTTTCATACTTTATGTTTGCGGTGGTGTAGATTTTTAACTAATAATTCCGATCCAGCCATAGCAATGAATGAAAATAAAACGGCTATGATCAAAAGACGAAAAGCAGTCGATTCCTGCCCCGGAATTTGTATTGCCGAATATAAGGCTAAGGGCAGGGTTTGAGTTTCGCCGGCAATATTACCTGCAAAGATAATGGTCGCACCAAACTCACCTAGTGAGCGAGCAAAAGCTAAAATAAAACCAGAAATTATGCCGGGAAGTGCTAATGGTAAAGTGATTCTGAAAAAGCTTTGCCAACGATCTGCACCTAAAGTTCTGGCGGCTTCTTCGAAAGCAGGATCAATCATTTCTATGGATAAGCGCATACTGCGCACACTTAATGGGAAAGCAACAATCATAGATGCTATGACAGCAGCATAATAAGAGAATGCGATTTTGATCCCAAAAATTTCATTAAGGTATTGACCAATGAGTCCGTTTCGACCTAAGAGTAGTAGTAGGATAAATCCCGTTGCCACAGGAGGAAGCACCAAGGGTAAATTGATGAAGCCCTCAAATAGAAATTTGGCTCTGAATTGTCGTCTGGCTAAAAACCATCCCGTAAATATAGCGAAAGGCAGACAGAGCAATGCGCTCCAGAAAGCAACTTGGAGAGAAAGAGAAATAGCTTCCCATTCTGTGCTCGTTAATTCTATATAGTTAGTTATGGACAATAAAAGCATAATCTTTCCAAATTTGTTTAGAATCAGCCTGTTTTAGAAAAATCTGAAAATCCATAATCTTAGAGTTAGGCTTTTTACGATGAGCTGAATAGTAGAGTATGGAAGAGGCATCAGACTCTTCAAATTCATAAATACAACGAACCTTTTTCGATTTTTTAGCATCAGAAAGATATACAATTCCCAATTCTACTTCGCCCATTTCAACCATAAGTAGTGTTTCTCTTGCATTTTTACACGGTAATGTTCTAGATTTGAGGGTTTGCCACAGTTTATGATGTGTCAGTATCTCTTTGGCATATTTTCCTGCTGGGACATGATGTGGATCACCTATGGCAATGCGACCATTGATAAGAGAAATTATTTGTTCAGGCTTTGAGTTTTCCAAATCATTTAGTTTACTCTCTATAGGCACAATTAAAGCCATTTTGTTTTGGGCTAAGTTGAGTTTGGATGAAGGCAGTAGTAATTTTTTCTTTGTAAGGTAATCGATCCAATCATGATTTGCAGAGAAAAAAAAATCAACCTCAGCACCTTGTTCTATTTGTCGGGCTAGTATGCCCGAGGACGCGAAATTTAAACTTAAATCAATTCCTTTTTTCTTTTTGTAAACCTCGGCCGTTTTACTTAAAACATCTTTTAAGCTTGCTGCTGCAAATATGTTCAAACTCTTTGTTTTTTTCTCAGGTTTGCACGAGAAGAAGAGTGGACTCACGATTAGGCTAAAGCATATAATGGAGATGCGAATAAGGTTCATAATTCAAATATAGCTGATTATATGATAATAACAACCTGTTCGAATTATCCAGCCGCATATGATACAGATCTTGGATAAATTATAAAAGGGTAGATTCGGATATTTCATAATGGAGATGAAATTTAGATTCATGTCAATTCAAAAAAAATATTATTGTGATGGATTTTTCAGTTTTGACGAATGGTCGTTTTTTTATGGTGTATGAATGATTGAAAACTTCTTGTTTATAATCTAAATTATCTCCTTGTGATTTAATTCTATTTTCGCTGATAAAGCTTTTGCTTTTATGTTTTTTTGTAGGATTGTGTCTTGGATCTTTCTGGTTTGTATGTGTTTGTTGGTGTTGTGTGATTGTTTTTGGTTAGATTTGATATGGTTTAAATCAATTAATTCCAAAATGAACAGGAGGCCGGTTTTGAATGTTTTATTATTTATTTTGTATCTTAAAGGATATTTGTAGTTTTTGATGAAAAAAAGATTTTTGATTAGATAAAGAATCGATATATTTTTATTTTCTTTGTGCATACAACTTTTCCATATTTAAAGATTTCTGATGAAAACAATAAAACTTTTTTCGACACTAGCCTTAATTCTATTCTTCGCGTTCGCTCTTGCAGCTCAAACCAATGAAACAGCTCAAGCTCAAACGCAACAAGAAGGAACGACTCAAAAGAAACAGACTGTAGTAAAGCCTAGAGCCTATATTAAAGATGCTCCCATAAAAGAGCAATTTGAATTTATGATGGACAAATCTTCCAGATGGAAGACCTATAAAGTAATTGAGATAGCGTGGTTAAAGAAGTTTGAATCGGGTTTTGTTGATAGTTTAAGTGCCATCAGAAAGAACTTTCTTGATTCAGAGAAATTAGTTGCACAAAGAGATAATACAATTAAATCTTTAGAGTCAGAATTAAATGAGAAGAAGAATGCTTTAACACTAATTCAAACAGAAAAAGACAGCATGTCGTTTTTAGGAATTCAAATGTCTAAGGCAAGCTATAATTTACTTATTTGGAGTTTGGTTGGCGGTTTGTTGTTGTTAACTGGTTTCTTCTTTTTGTTGTTTAAAAGAAGTAATTCAGTAACGAAAGAAACTCAGGTTAGATTGGATGAGGTTAGAGAAGAGTTTGATGCGCATAGAAAAAATGCTCTTTTACGTGAGCAAAAGTTAGCAAGGAAATTACAGGATGAAATAAATAAGAATCGTAATTTGGGTATGTAATAAATTACCACAAAATATTCCTAAGAGCCTCAATTGAAAGATTGAGGCTCTTTTTTTATACCTACATGTAGGTATTTTCCCTGACTAATGCTATAAATAAGACTTTTTTGTCTTGTTTTGTAAGGTAAGCATATTGGACCATTTATGGTGCTTGTGCTAAATCGTATTAAAGAGTTGTAATATGCTTCTGAAAAAACGCTACCTGGGGATTGGACCCATTATCATTATTGTGGTATTGGTTTTATATAGACTGACACAGTTTGTTGAAATTGAATTCTCGCAGGTAGAAGGAGAGTGGCTTCGTTTTGTTGACTTAGAACTCTCTGATGAGGAAGCTGATCGACTCGATCGTGATTTTATTCCCGGAATTGAATATGTTACAGGTCTGACGGGATTGTGGGCCGTGCGTTTTCTTTTAGCCGCATTCTTAATGTCGCCTGTCAGCCTAATTATTGGTCGTAGTTTTCCATTATATTTTCGTCAATCCATTGGTATCACTACAGGGCTTTTCACAACCCTACATGTACTTGTTTTTATATATGCAGAAGGGGTTTTACAAATTTTCACCAGGCCTGAACTTGTTGCTGGTTTTTCAGCTTTTATCATTATTCTGAGTCTGACACTCACTTCCAGTAAAAGGGCTATGAAATGGTTGAAACGCCGCTGGAAAAGTTTACATCGATGGGTCTACCTAGCAGTTCTACTTGTGATATTTCATTTGATTTTTCTTGATCAGTCTTGGCTGATTTACGGTATCTTGTTTGCTTTGGGGTTTGTATTCAGAATTAAAGCTGTAAAGTTATTCGTGAAAACCAAAATGTAAGCTGGCTTATATAAAAAAAAGAGGTATTCCTAAGAACACCTCTTTTGTAATATTTCAGATTCGATATTACATTTCGAACTCTTCCATGTCGCCATTTTCACCTCTGGCACCACGTTTCTTTTTATAATTGTTGATCTTATAGCTCAGATTTAGTTTGATACTTGGCCATTGCATATCGAACTTAGAGTAGTTGTAAAAATCAGGACCTTCGTTAATGTTCTCATGTTTAGCTGTACCCAATATGTTACGGGCTTGAAGGGTTGCTGAAAGCTTACGTTTGAAAAACTCTTTTTTCAAGCCAAGATTAGCTGTGAAGAAAGCTTTACGCTCTCCCTGTGCTTTTTTGCTGGCAGAATGATACATTAAATTTATCTGAAAGCGTGTGGTTTTGTTGAACATGAAGGTTGAGTTGTTTCTAAGGTTCCAGTTGAAACTTTCTGTAGAGAAATCTATTTGGCTGGTACCATCCGAGAGTGTATAATCACCTTCAATTTTATAGTGGTAAATATTACCAATCAGATCATTTTTAAACCATTTTGCAAAACTAAGGTTCAACATGGTTTCAATACCCAAAGAGTAGTCTTTACCCACATTTTCTGTCGTAGACAACATGACGTTTTCTTTGTAAACCGAACGAATTCTTTCCATCACATTGTGCGTTACACGGTAGTAAGTTTCAAATGAGATAGATTGTTCTCCCATACGCTTTTGGTACCCCAATTCGTATGAATCGATATACTCAGGTTTTAAGTTTGGGTTACCCTGACGAACATTGTAGGCATCGGTCCAGGTAATGAATGGTTCAAGATTCCAACCTCTTGGACGTCGTATACGTCTGGTATAACTTGCCATTAGTTGGTTTCCTTCTGTTAACTCAACTTGAGTATGTACGGTAGGAAAGAAGTCCCATCGATTAATAGTAAAACTTTCGTCTACACCTTTAAATTTGATTTCTCGGTCTGTGAACTCACTTCTTAAACCTAATTGATAACCTAAAATACCGGCTTTATCAGCGTAAAGTGCATAAATACCGTGTACGTTTTTTTGGTAATCAACTTCTTTATTAAATTCTGGTTGAATACTGTAATCTCCATCGATATAGTCCGACTGAGTCGTTTTGTCTTCGCTATTTCTTAGCTTGGCCTGATAGCCTGCTTCGAATTTGCTTTTACCTCCCAACGGAAGCGTGTAGTCAGCTTTAATGTCCAGACGAGAACCAGGACCTTTTTCAGTAGCCTTTTTTCCATCTACGATAGAGCCATTCTGTCGACGTTCTGTTCTTGATTTTTCGTCACCATCTCGATAGGAGTAGTTTACCTGAGTTACTAGCTGATGACCTTTTCCTTTGAAATTACGTTGGTAACTGAAGTTGGCGTTGTAGAATTGCATTTCACGATTCCAATCGTCAGTGCTCTTGTATTTTTCTTCCGGGCTTGTGTTACCATCTTTAGCTACAGTATAGTCAGTGTATTCCAGATCAGATCCCATATTCATTTCTCTTCCACCATAGCGTAAGCCAAGTGTCAGGATATTCTTGTCGTCAATTTCGTAATCAAAGCCAGTTCGGAAACCGTAGCCCAAACGTTCTCGATCGGTATCACCATAAGAGAATACATGAGTTGTCGTGTCTCCCAGAGTTGTTATGTTTTCGGATTCGCGTGATCCCGAAAAATTACGGTTGTTGTAATCTACTCCGAAATGGAAGTTGAATTTGTTCTTGCGCATATTCACCAAGAAATCAGCTCCATAATTGTTGAAATTTCCAACATTTAGGTTTACAACTCCAGAAGTTCCTTTCAGTTTGCCCTTTTTTGTAATGATGTTTACAATTCCTGAAGAACCTTCAGGATCGTACTTTGCAGAAGGGTTGGTGATGATTTCGATATTATCGATGACACTTGCAGGCATCTGAGTTAGAATGTCGGCAGCTTCCAAAATTGAAGGTCTTCCATCAACCAGAACTGTAAAACTGCTACTGCCTCGTAGGCTAACATTACCTTCAATATCAACATTGATAGATGGCACACTTTCCAATACATCCACGGCATTCCCGCTGGCAGTAGTTAGTTGTCTGCTCACAGGGATGACTTTTTTATCAATTTGATACTGCACGGGTAAACGTTCAGCGTTAACCATAACCTCACCTAAAGCTTCACTTGACTGAGAGATGAGAATTTCCTTCAAGTCAGCAATTTTATGCTTACGATTGATGGGGATATTTCGAATGGTTTTTTTATTGTAACCAATGAATGAAATCTCAACATAGTAGTTGCCAGGTTTGAGTTGTTTTAATTCAAACGCACCCTTGCTGTTGGTTATCGTTCCATTTATTAAAGTAGAATCGGTCATCGTAAATACTGAAACCGTTGCGTATTCTACAACTGTTTTCATGTCTTTGTCTTTCACAATACCTTTAATTGTACCACCCATAGCCCCCTTTGAATTTGGTACTGGCTCCATAGCCTGAGTCAAGCTAATAAGCATTGCAAAAAGCAATAGTAATAGTGTTTTTTTCATGTTTTAAGTCCTTGTTTTTAATTGAACCGTTTGAAAGTTCTGGTTAGTAGGTTGTTCTTATCTTCAGTAAAATCCAGTTTGACGGATTTATTAAATGATCACGTGAGATTAGACTCTTTAAAAAGGAAAAGGTTTAGTCTATTTTATTACTAAAGCCAAAATTATCATATAAAATTGTCTTTGATTGATTTATTGGGGCTTTTGTAAAGTTTTAACAAATATTTAACGAATCTGTTTTACCCTCATAATCTTTGACTTTGGCTTACAAAAAACTCATGAATTGATTTAGTCGCTAGTGAGTATGCAATAAAAATTATTAACTTCATAAGATTAGAAAATTAGTTGAAACTAAAGCTTTTAAAATGAATAATGTCATTGATTCAAAGTCTTATCAAAATATACTTGTGACCAAAACCCCCATTTTAAATGCCGGAAATCCGGATGAAAAGCGAAAAGAAATTCTTGAATATTTCCAAGCAAGTTGGGAGTTAGACGATCGTTTATACGATTCATTGAAATCGGATGATGTGTTTTACATGCGAGCAGATCCTCTTCGTCATCCTTTAATTTTTTACATTGGTCATACGGCTACTTTCTTTGTAAATAAGTTGATATTGGCAGGCTTGATTACTGAAAGAATCAATCCACATTTTGAATCGATTTTTGCTGTAGGCGTTGATGAAATGTCTTGGGACGATTTAAACGAGGCGCATTATAATTGGCCATCAGTTCCCGAAGTGCGAGAGTATAGAAAAGAAGTAAAGCTTATGGTGGAAAACTTAATAACTGAACTTCCATTGAATATGCCAGTTAATTGGACTGAGCCTTTCTGGGTGATTCTGATGGGTATAGAGCATCAGCGTATCCATATTGAAACATCATCGGTTTTAATTCGACAATTACCTGTTGATAAGCTAAAGACTAACTTGCTTTTCCAAATTTGTACCGAAGCAGGAAGTGCTCCGAAAAATGAATTGCTAAAGGTTGAATCCGGTACCGTGCAATTAGGGAAAGACCGCAATAATGCCTTGTACGGTTGGGATAATGAGTTTGGGAATTTGGTGTCTGATATCAATGGATTTTCAGCATCTAAATATTTAGTGTCTAATGAGGAATATAAGGCTTTTGTAGATGATAAAGGTTATAAAAATCAGGAATGGTGGACTGAGGAAGGCTGGAATTGGGTACAATATAAAGGCTGTGAATATCCTGTCTTCTGGGTGAAGAATGCGAATGGATGGAAACTCCGCTGTATGTTGCAGGAAATTGAGATGCCATGGAATTGGCCAGTGGAGGTAAATTATTTGGAAGCAAAAGCCTTTTGCAACTGGAAATCTCAAATGACCGGAAAGAAATTGAGAATGCCAACTGAAGCTGAGTACTATTTGATGTACAATTCGATGCATATTCTAGATCAACCTTATTGGGATAAAGCACCTGGA
>Ga0209272_10001919_pt1 | contig 12351 bp, 11 predicted proteins | sample tdDd002_FD_187125 | JGI IMG/M metagenome (GOLD analysis project Ga0209272, IMG submission 187125) | Marine sediment microbial communities from the Atlantic coast under amendment with organic carbon and nitrate - tdDd00.2 (SPAdes)... | ecosystem: Environmental > Aquatic > Marine > Coastal >... | reverse complement strand
AAATGCTTGGTGACTTAGATAAGAAACGTCAAGATAAGAATGATGCCGAGGTCCAGCAAATTGCCGATAAAGAGCGTGACAATGATATGGAAGCACTCTTCGGTGAAAAGAAAAAGTGGTAAACTCGATAAAAGCTTTCCACCCTATTCGATTAAAGGCTGCGTTTGCAGCCTTTTTTACGTCTTATCGTTTTGAATAGGCATAAGCTGAATAGATAAAATTTGAATGTAAAGTGCTAAAAATTAAAATGATTAATCTCGACGCCTATCAGGATCTTCTTGCTCCAATTAACCAGTTCTTGCAATGCAGCACCCCAGATGAATGGGTTGAGGAAGCAAAAAAGCCAGAAAACCTTCAAACTATTTTGTTGGATCATCTACTGTGTGAACTCAAGGCTGGGCAGTCAGCGATGTTCTTGATCCGTAAATACGCAGTAGACCAGACTAGTGCCCACACCCTACTCGATTGGTTCAAACCCTACGAAGATTTCGCTTATCGCAAAACGGGCTCACTTGCGACATTGAAGGGTAAAAGTAATATCTCTAAAGCGATCATTGCAAAATCAGATTCGCCATATAGCCAAGATCTAATTGATAAGATGGTTTTACTGATCAAAGAAGAATTGCACCATTTCTACCAAGTATTGGAAATCATGGAGAGCCGTGGGTTGGAATACAAAAACATTCCAGCTAGTCGCTATGCAAAAACTCTAATTTCGCACATGAAAACACACGAGCCAGAAACTTTGATTGATAAGCTCATCATTGGTGCGTACATCGAAGCTCGCTCTTGTGAACGTTTTGCAAAACTAGCCCCGCACATGGATGACGATATCGCAAAATTCTACGTATCCCTACTACGTTCAGAAGCGCGTCACTATCAAGATTACTTGATACTCGCAGAGCAAATTGCTGGTAAAGATATTAGTGAGCGTGTGACTTATTTCGGCCAAATCGAAGCGGAACTAATTAGCACTCTAGACGACGACTTTAAGTTTCATAGTGGCGTACCCAGTTCTAAAGTTGCTTAAAATAAAAAGCCCACCTAATGGTGGGCTCTTTATTCTCTGTTCGATTACAGCTTGTATCGCTCATCAATGAAAGTGACTTCTGGGAAGGCTTTCCCCGCTTTCATTGCTTTTTCTGTTTCTTTCTTCGCTGTCTTATCAATCCAGAAGTTACCAACATCCATTGGGTGGAACATCCACTCTGTGCTCTTCGTCATACCATCTTTTGGTACTTTAACCCAACGCCAGTGTGCTTCACGCGTGTAAGGAACCATGTATCCAGGAACAATGATATTCGCTTCAGATACATACTTTTGGATCTGGCGTGATAGATCGTAGCGTTTCTGCTGCTCAAACTCATTGTCATACGCTTCAATCAGCTTATCTAGCTCAGGACTGCTGTAATTCGTATGCGCGTTAGTTTGTGGTTTGTTCGCGTTATCAGAGTGCAAGTACTCCCAGTACGCTGGAATCTCACCAGAGCCCATATTCAAGAATGCTAATTGGTGTTTCTTTTCAAGGATATACTTAAATGCCGATGAACCATCAACAAGATTCAGTGTGTATTCCAAGCCAGCCAGTTTTGCTTGCTCTTTTAAGTAAGCAATACGTGGAGTCCATGAGTTGTAACCATAGGTAATTGCAAAGCTTAAGCGTTGCCCCTTGTCATTAATACGAACACCGTCAGCGCCAATCTTATCAAAGCCTGCCTTCTCAAAGTGCTTAATCGCAGCTGCGGCATCAAACTTTGGAGGTGTGTTATTAGGATCATCATAGTTACCATGACCAAAGCCAAGACCATGAGGTTTACGCGAGTAGTCACCACGCATGATGTTTTCAATCATGCCGTCATAATCCGTTGCAGCCATGACACCTTTACGTACTTCTAAGTCGTCTAGCATTGGCATAGCAGTATTCATCCATAAGCCACCAGCGCCTTGAGGTGCTTGGTTGAATCCCCAATACTTCTGCACATAACCATTTTTATAGACATCACCGCTTGTTTTGTCATGCCAAAGGTTTGGTAATACCATGTCAAAGTAATCTAGATTACCTTTTTCAAAATGCTTCATCGCAATGTCTTGATCGCGAATCACTGTAATACGCACTTTATCTACATTGTAGCGATTCTTGTAATAACGATTGTTGTAACCCCACCAATCGTCACCAACATGTTTAAACGTTACGCTCTTACCTTTCTTAACTTTATCTAAGTAGTATGGCGCAGCGGTAGGTTCAGCCTTAAAGTTGAACTTACGGACAAAGTTGTCCGGCATACCATCATTATTTTCATCTTTTTCTTTAGCAAAGAAATGCTCTGGACGAGGTTGAAAACCATTACTTGGCATGTTGATCATTACCATCAATGAGTCATGGCTTTGCGCAACGGCGAGAGCAACTTTAATGGTATACTCGTCGATCTTTTCGACGCTCAGGATACTGTTTTTGAAGAAGTCGTTATACCAAGGGTCAATAATGTCTTTAGATGTGTAGTACTTCATCATAAACACGTAATCGTCCGCGGTGATTTTTTCACCATCCGACCATTTCGCTGTGTCATCAAGCTTGAAGTAAACGGTTTTATTGTCATCACCAAACGCCCACTCTTTAGCAAGCTGAGGAATCCATTTACCCGTATTTGGGTGACGCTGAGCCAGTTTTGGAGCACCATCCATAAAGTACTGACGAAGGCCAGAGTTTGCATCAGGGCCTACACTACGAAGAGTCTGAGGAAAACTCAGCATATAAGTACGCAGCGTCCCGCCTCTTACTGCTTCTTCTGTGGCAAATAATGGTTCGTTATTATTTGAAATCCATTCGATATCAGCTGGCAGTTCCGTAGCGTTTATTTGAAAGCTCGTAGCGACCAAGGTTGCCAGTGCCGTAAGTGGCAGGTTTCTTATCATTGTATTCTTCCTTGTTGTGTTTACGTCGTAAACTAGGAAGAAACAAGTGAACCCCAGAGAGAATGCGGTGAACGCAGTTCAAGAAATCATTAAGGAGATAATACTAAGCAAGTTCCATTCTATTTCAGTATTAAAATCAGAGAGTTTCACTAGGTCATCCTAGACCTTACAACGCAGTGAATGCATCTATTGCATAGTATTCGTTACGTATTTGTAACGCAACCCATCAATAACACATGGTTGCACATTTCCATCATCACAACTCATTATGTTACTAAAGTGTGATCGTTATAGTTAGAAGCCCTAGCTTCTTCGTGAATATCAAGACTCTAGCCTTTCGACTTTTTGAGGAAAGCAGTAAACAAAAAAGCGAAGTGTTACCACTCCGCCTTCTTAATTTTATGTTGTTCAAACTTACATGTTTAACAAGCTTGCATTAATTGTAGCGAGTACTGCTGAAGGGTCAGCAGCTTGAGTAATAGGACGACCAATCACTAGGTAATCAGAACCCGCTTGGATTGCATCTACTGGCGTCATGATGCGGCGTTGATCACCTTGTTCTGAGCCTGCTGGACGAATACCCGGAGTCACTAACTTAAACTCTTTGCCAAGTTCATTCTTCAGTAGCGATGATTCTTGCGCAGAACATACTACACCATCAAGACCTGAATTCTTTGTCAGCGTTGCTAGGCGAATCACTTGCTCTTGAGGTGCAACGTTCAAGCCAATACCTGCCAAATCACTTTGCTCCATACTTGTAAGCACAGTCACGCCGATCAGCAGTGGACGGTCTTTACCGTAAGGTTCAAGAATCTCACGAGATGCCGTCATCATACGTTCACCACCACTCGCGTGAACGTTCACCATCCATACATCTAGCTCAGCCGCAGCGCGAACTGCTTTTGAACACGTATTCGGGATATCGTGAAATTTCAGGTCTAGGAACACAGAGAAACCACGTTTATGAAGCTCACGTACGAAATCAGGACCAAATAGCGTAAACATTTCCTTGCCTACTTTTAGGCGACATGACGCAGGATCAATTCTATCTACGAACGCAAGTGCATCTGCTTGGTTGTCATAATCCAGTGCGACAATAACTTTTTGGTCGATCATTTCATCTCCTAACTAGTTTTGGTTCTTATTAAATAAAAGGTTAAAAAAATGCAGCGGACAGAAACTCTGCCAGCTGCATTAAAATTATTCACCGTCCAATCCTCGGATTGGCTTGATCGTCCCCCATCCTTTACAAGATGGACAATGCCAGTAAAGGGAATGAGTGGAGAAACCACATTTCCTGCATCGGTAATGTGGTTTAACTTTTAACTGTTCACCAACCATTGCTTGAAGCGTCGACAAACTGTCTTTTGCACGGCCATCCTCCGCCTCTGCAATATGGTAGTCGATAAGGCGATAAAAGCCCTTCATGGTAGGATTTTTCAATAACTGTTTAGTCAACAGTTCTTGAGCAGCACCGACACTGTCATGATGAGCAACAAGCTGAGCCAACATTAACTCGGCCGACACGCCCGCTTTTTTACCTATACAGGTACGCAGGAATTCAACCAACTCTTCTTCTTGACCAAGATGATGGTAACACTCCGCAATGGTAGGCAGTACATCACTGACGAAGTCTTTGTCTTGCTCTAGTACGCCAGTCAAATACTTAATAGTGTGCTTATAGTCTTCAGATTCTAAATACAGTCGTCCCAACGAAATACTGGCGCGGACGCATTTCGGATCTTCCGAGAGTGCTTTCTTGAAGTGTTGAATGGCTTTATTAGTATTACCGTCAGCTTGGTCAAGCATGGCAAGCTCACACCAGAAATGGGCGATATTGGCACGAATTCGAGTGCGCTTTTTACCCAGCTTGGAAAGCTGATTGGCATAGAAAATTGCTTTATCCCACTCTCGGGTCTGTTGATAAATGGTGACAAGCTGCTGCAAAGCGCCTTCTTTATGATCGGGTTCTTCAACTAACTGCTCGAATATCTTTTCAGCACGGTCGAGAAAGCCCGAAGCCATGTAATCTTTAGCTAGCTGCTGAAGAGCGAGATTTTTCTGATCCAAGGTCAGGCCAGAACGTGAGATGAGATTTTGGTGAATACGAATTGCGCGATCCACCTCACCTCGAGAACGGAAAAGATTACCCAGCGCTAGATGGGTATCTATCGTTTCATTATCGACTTGGAGCAATTCAATAAAGTGATCAACCGCTTTGTCTGACTGGTCAGACAAAAGCAGGTTTAAACCCGTCACGTATTGACGGGATATTTGATGAGATTGCTTCTGCTTGTCTTGCTGAGCGCTGCGATGCCCCATGTACCAGCCATACGCGGCGGCTATCGGCAATAACAAGAAGAGTAGTTCAAGCATTAAAGTTGGGCCTTATCCTTATGCCTGTTTTTCTACTGCAGGTTTTGCAGGTTTCTGTGCTTCTATCGGCTCGTATTTTTTCAGTTTCTTTTTCAAACGACGAACTTGAAGCTGCGTCTTAAACTGAATGCTAGCAAAGATTACCCATGCCAATACGAAGCCAACCACAAATACAACACCTAACAATGTTGAAAGGTGGAAGTCACCTTTTGCAATTAAGTAGTTGAAAGCTACGATCTCTTGGTTTTGAGAACCTAAAGCCAGTGCAATTAAAAAGAGAGCTAGTACAGCGATAATTTTTATAATTTTCATATTACATCACCCTTAGAGGAGTAAGTAGGTAAGATTATGCAGGAAAATGTTTCTTCAGACCACGTATATTATACCGAAGTCACTTCTAGGTGCTAGATTCAACTCTACTTGCTCACTTTTTGGCTATAAAAAAGCGGCATACTGTAGAGTATGCCGCTTTTTCAAACCGTTAGTTGACAATTAACTGCCAATATTTACGCGTTCACGCAATTCTTTACCTGGTTTAAAGTGAGGAACGTACTTACCTTCTAATTCCACTTTGTCGCCAGTTTTAGGGTTGCGACCTACGCGAGGCTCGCGGTAATGAAGAGAAAAACTACCAAAGCCACGGATCTCGATACGATCACCGGTCTCTAGTGTAGAGGCCATATGCTCCAAAATATCTTTTACAGCATCTTCTACCTCTTTCGCTGACAAGTGTGTTTGCTCAGCGCAGAGTCTTTCAATCAGTTCTGACTTAGTCATAGTTGCCCTCTTAGAGTATTTTTATCACTCATTATAGTAAGTAATACTAATTCCAACAAACACTTGCTATCAATTCTAGACAAATTTTATGCAAAATGCGTAATGAAAAAATGCCTTTTACCAAGATAGTTTATCGACATTAGTATTACTACTTAGTTTGTAACAAGCATAAAAAAGGAGCCTTGCGGCTCCTTTTTAGCTTAAGCGAGTAAATTATTCGCCTTTAGCAGCTTTGAAAGCGTCAGCCATTGCATTACCAAAAGCAGCTTCGTCTTGCTTGTTGATAGATGCCATTGCTTCTTGCTCATCAGCTTCATCTTTAGCTTTGATAGATAGGTTGATTACGCGGTTCTTACGGTCAACACCTGTGAACTTCGCTTCAACAACATCACCAGCGCTTAGGATTAGAGAAGCATCTTCTACGCGATCGCGAGATACTTCAGAAGCACGGATGTAGCCTTCAACGCCTTCTGCGATTTCAACTGTAGCGCCTTTAGCGTCAACAGCAGTTACAGTAGCGTTAACTAGAACACCTTTCTTGTTATCAGCAACGTAAGCATTGAATGGGTCGTTTTCCATTTGCTTAACGCCTAGAGAGATGCGCTCACGCTCAGCGTCTACTGCTAGAACAACTGCAGAGATCTCGTCGCCTTTCTTGTACTCACGTACAGCTTCTTCGCCAGCAACATTCCAAGAAATGTCAGATAGGTGAACTAGACCGTCGATGCCGCCTTCTAGACCGATGAAGATACCGAAGTCAGTGATAGACTTGATCTTACCAGTAACTTTGTCGCCTTTAGCTTGTGCTTCAGCGAATGACTGCCATGGGTTAGCTTTACACTGTTTCAGACCTAGAGAAATACGACGACGTTCTTCGTCGATCTCAAGAACCATAACCTCAACTTCGTCGCCAACATTAACAACTTTAGATGGGTGGATGTTCTTGTTAGTCCAATCCATTTCTGAAACGTGTACTAGACCTTCAACGCCTTCTTCGATTTCAACGAAGCAGCCGTAGTCAGTTAGGTTAGTTACGCGACCAGTTAGTTTGTGACCTTCTGGGTAACGCTTAGCGATTGCTACCCATGGATCTTCGCCTAGTTGCTTAAGACCTAGTGATACGCGAGTACGCTCACGGTCGAACTTAAGAACTTTAACTTGGATCTCGTCACCAACGTTAACGATTTCAGATGGGTGCTTAACGCGCTTCCAAGCCATATCAGTGATATGTAGAAGACCGTCAACGCCACCTAGGTCAACGAACGCACCGTAGTCAGTAAGGTTCTTAACGATACCTTTAACTTCAGAACCTTCTTGTAGAGTTTCTAGAAGCTCGTCACGCTCAACGCTGTTCTCAGATTCGATAACTGCACGACGTGAAACAACTACGTTGTTACGTTTTTGGTCAAGTTTGATAACTTTGAACTCTAGCTCTTTGTTTTCTAGGTGAGCAGTGTCGCGGATTGGACGTACGTCTACTAGAGAGCCAGGAAGGAAAGCACGGATACCGTTTAGTTCAACAGTGAAACCGCCTTTAACTTTACCGTTGATGATACCAACAACAGTTTCAGCTTCTTCGTAAGCTTTCTCAAGAACGATCCAAGCTTCGTGACGCTTAGCTTTCTCACGAGAAAGTTGAGTTTCACCGAAACCATCTTCAACAGCGTCTAGAGCTACGTCTACTTCAGCACCAACTTCAACTTCAAGTTCGCCAGCAGCGTTCTTGAACTGTTCAGCAGGGATAGCAGATTCAGACTTAAGACCAGCGTCAACAAGAACGTAACCGTTCTCGATAGCTACTACAGTACCTTTAACGATGCTGCCTTGTTGGAATTCTGTTTCGTTTAGAAACTCTTCAAAGAGTTGAGCAAAAGATTCAGTCATTTATTTAATCTTCAATAAATTAAACGTCCACGGGTATCCTACCGCATGGGGTTATTAAATTCGCCAGTCATCATCCTTGCGACCAACGCTCTTAGTCTAGCCGAGTATCATTACTCAGCTAGCTTCGATTCGATATATTGTAGTGCCTTTTCTACCACTTCGTCGATAGTCATCGACGTAGAATCTAGCACAAGCGCATCCTCTGCAGGGCGTAGTGGCGCCACTGGGCGGTTACGATCTCGGTCGTCACGCTCTTGGATCTCGCTCAAAAGGTCAGCAAATCTAACATCTAACCCTTTATCTTGCAACTGTTTAAGGCGTCGATTTGCACGCTCTTCTGCACTTGCATCAAGGAAAATTTTCGCTTGTGCACCCGTGAATACAACCGTACCCATGTCACGACCGTCAGCAACCAGACCCGGAGCGGTCTCAAATGCACGCTGACGACGCAATAATGCTTCACGAACGCGTGGCAGTGCTGCCACTTTAGACGCAGCCATGCCGGTTTCTTCTTTACGAAGTTCACCTGAAACGTCTTCGCCTTCTAGAATCACTTTTACTAAGTCACCTTCAGCAACAAACTGAACGTCTAGGTGAGTAGCTAGTGGGACAAGCGCGTCTTCTGACTCAGTGTCTACACCGTGGTGAATCGCTGCAAGTGCAAGTACACGATAAATCGCGCCAGAATCAAGAAGATGGAAGCCCAACTTCTTTGCTAGCAACATACATAAAGTGCCTTTACCTGCACCACTAGGTCCATCTACGGTAACAACCGGAGTTTGAGAGGACATGTTCTTCTCCACCTATAATTTCTTTTTCAGCAATTTGCTCGGTTTTCGAGGCGCGTATTATACGGGTAATTGCCCTCTGGGGCGAGGAAAAATGTCCTGTAAAGCATTACACCTAATGCGCAGTTGGATTCACACTATTGGGGAAAGTTCCAATAAAAACGGCAAGAGTTTTCACCCTCGCCGTTTTTACTTTAAATAGCCGTATTATTGATTAAACAATCGGCTTTTGACCGCGCTCTGCAAGTTTCAGCACCACGCTATCAGCCACTTTGCTAGCAACGCCAGCAAGTTTATCCGCCAGTTTTTTCTTCTGTACGTATTGAACGGCCAACACTGTTTTCTCTTTGCATGCCACAACCACAAGGTCGTCAGAAGTACTGATTTCATCCACCAGCCCTAACTCTTTCGCTTGCGTACCAAACCAATGCTCACCTGTTGCCACTTTTTCAAGCTCTAGCGCTGGGCGACGCTCACGGATGAAGTCTTTGAATAGTACGTGCGTTTCTTCAAGCTCTTGCTTGAACTTATCACGCGCTTTGTCGGTGTTCTCACCAAACATGGTCAGTGTACGTTTGTACTCACCCGCAGTTAGCTGTTCGTATTCGATATCATGCTTTTTCAACAGTTTGTTGAAGTTAGGGATCTGCGCAATAACGCCGATAGAGCCAACAATCGCAAACGGAGCTGACACAATTTTGTCAGCCACACACGCCATCATGTAGCCGCCACTTGCTGCTACTTTATCGACAGAAATTGTCAGAGGCAGACCGGCTGCTTTGATTCGATCAAGTTGAGAAGATGCCAAGCCATAACCATGAACCATGCCACCACCAGACTCTAGACGAAGCAGAACTTCGTCACCTTCGCGAGCGACGGCTAATACTGCTGTCACCTCTTCACGCAGTGATGCTACTTCTTTGGCGTCGATACTGCCGTTGAAATCCAGAACGAACAGATGTGGTTCACGTTTGCTATCAAGAGAGCCTTCTTTGCTCGCTTGTTTGATTTCTTTCTCGCGAGATTTGTTCTTTTCTTTTTCTTCTTTCTTAACCGCTTTATCACGCGCTTTGATGAAAGCATCATCGTGCAAGTGATGCTCTAGTTGCTCTACCGCATCTTTATGACGCTCAGAAAGATTCGTAACTTCTAATTCGCCTTTTGCCGCGCCTGACTTACCACCTGCTGATTTTGCAATAATCAGCAGCACAACAACTGCCGCTACAACGGTGATAATCTTGGCTAAAAACAGACCGTAATCTAATAAAAATTCCAATGAGAGTTCCTCTATCTCATACCAGTGATAGTCATCAATATGTTACGTAGAAAAATCAGAGAGAAGGCAAGAAAATCAGTAACCTCTTGTGCTGATTGATAGCGTTCAAATAACATACCGGACAACCGTTCTGGAATTGGTATAACACATGAATTGGTGTATTGTAACCAACTTGTCACGATTACCAAGATTTTCCATTGAGAAACAGGCGCATTTCTACACAAACGAACATGAAGCCTGTACGTCGGAACTAGATACAATAATAAGGATTTACTACCGTGAACTACTCCGTTTCAGCAGATGCCCTAAAAGGTAAAGTCATTCTTGTCACTGGTGCAGGTAATGGTATCGGTCGCCAAGCCGCACTTTCTTACGCTCAGCACGGTGCGACTGTGATTCTACTTGGTCGAAACGTTCAAAACCTTGAATCCATTTACGATGAAATCGAATCTGCGGGCTACCCTCAGCCTGCGATCATCCCACTTGACCTGAAAGGTGCAACAAAGCAGCACTACATCGATATGGCAGAAACCATCGAAGGTCAATTTGGTCGCTTGGATGGCCTATTGCACAACGCCGGCGTTCTCAGCACGCTGTGTCCATTTGAGCAAATCAATGAAGAAGATTTCGACGACATCATGCAGATTAACGTGAAATCCGAAGTGCTGATGACTCAAGCTCTGCTACCTATCATGCGAAAATCAGACGCGGGGCGTATTGTTTTTACCTCTTCAACCGTTGGTCACTCTGGTCGTGCTTTCTGGGGTTCATACGCTATTTCTAAGTTTGCCGTAGAAGGCATGATGCAGGTATTGGCAGATGAGTTGAGCGACACGCCAATTCGCGTTAATGCAATTAACCCGGGGGCAACTCGCACTCGTATGCGTGAAAAAGCCTACCCAGGTGAAGATGCGAATACACTAAAAACTCCACTGGATATCATGCCGCTGTACCTTCATTTAATGGATCCTGCGGTCACTGATGTAAACGGCCAATGTATCGACGCGCAGCCAAAGCGTAAGTAACCAACTCAGGTTACCTCACATAATCGATTGAAAAGGCAGCAAACGCTGCCTTTTTTCGTATTTCTTTCTATAAAAATCTTGCGACTTTTCCCTACAGAAATATACTGTATATATATACAGGTATTTTATTTATGCAAGACATCATCCAACACTTAAAAAGCCAACATCTTGTTTGGCAAGCAAATTTAACCAAAGCAGACGACCATCAGTTCCTCCATAGTTCTGGTTTTCCTGAGCTAGATGCCCTGCTTGGCGGCGGCTTTCCTCCTCACGGTGTGGTAGAAATGGAATCCGTAGGCAGCATTGGTGAGCTGCGTTTGCTTGCACCTTACTTAAAAGCATCTCTTTCGAGAGGGGTAACAGCATTCATTCAGCCACCAGCGTTGATAAATTCATTGTTCCTCCACAGCATTGGCTTGGACATCAACCAGGTGTGGGTGATCACACCTGAACATCAGCGTGATGCATTATGGGCAGCGGAGCAATGCCTCAAGAGCGGCGTGTGTACCAACGTTTTGCTATGGCAAGATGAGCTAGAGATCCACCAAGTAAAACGCCTGCAAGTGGCGAGCGAGCAAGGTTCTTGCCCTCTGTTTATGCTCAAACCCAACATGACCAATCGTTTGTCTTTACCTGTTTCATTGAGTCTGAAATTGCAAGGCCATGAACAAGGTGTCAGCGTGGAGGTTCTCAAACGAAAAGGCGGCTGGAGTAAAGGTAGTGTCAATATCAACTTCCAGCACCACTACCCGCAATTAGTAATGCCAAGTACAACCCATATTCCATCGACCGTGGTCAATTTCCCATTAGCGAGCCAAGGTTAGCGATATGGCTTTGTGGATTTACTTGCACTTCCCTCGACTACAGTTAGATGCCCTCTTTGGTGATAACCAAGAGCAAGCAGTGGTAATTGTAGAAAGCCAACGTTGTCGGATCATTCAATACAATGAGATTGCTGAGCAACAAGGTATTAAGACCAACATGGGTTTAGGCAGTGCCGCGTCCTTGTGCCGAGATCTCCAAGTACACCCTTATCATCCGCAAACTGAGTTAAGCAAGTTACAAGAAATTGCCCAGTGGCTGTATTTGATCACGTCTGATGTTGTGTTGATGCCAAGCCAAGGTATTTTACTGCGCGCAACCCCAATGCTTAATCTGTATGAAGGGCTACAAAACTATTGGACTAAAGTCAGCGCTCATTTATCGGAGCTAAGATTAAGCTTTCAATTCGGATGTGGCTTTTCGCCTTTTGCTGCCAAGTTGATGGCATTGGCAGGAGCGAACTTCATCAGCGAAGACAAATCTGCCATGC
>Ga0209272_10001918_pt1 | contig 12354 bp, 12 predicted proteins | sample tdDd002_FD_187125 | JGI IMG/M metagenome (GOLD analysis project Ga0209272, IMG submission 187125) | Marine sediment microbial communities from the Atlantic coast under amendment with organic carbon and nitrate - tdDd00.2 (SPAdes)... | ecosystem: Environmental > Aquatic > Marine > Coastal >... | reverse complement strand
ACATTTGCTAGAGAAAGCCCAGCATTGGCGAGTTGGCTCTGAGAAAGACGCTCATTACTGTGGTCTGCTAAGACGTGTGCGACTTCGTGACCAATAACAGTGGCGAGTTGATCTTGATTTTTTGCAACTTTCAATAAGCCTGTATAGACGCCTATTTTCCCGCCAGGTAGCGCGAATGCATTAACTTGGTCACTATCGAATACAACGACTTCCCAATCTTTGAATCCCGCTTGAGGTGGGATAGTGTCTGTGATGCGTTTTGCGACACATTGTACGTAAGCGTTGGTCTTTTTGTCTTTGCTGATCGGGATCTCTTTCTTCATCTGATCAAAAGAGTTGGCACCTAAGGATGACATCTCCTGATCAGAGAACATGAGTATTTGATTTCGACCAGTCGGCGAAGCACTACAGGCAGTGAGACCGACGAGCGAAAAAAGAACAGACGCTTTGATCCATGTCTTCATATTGGGCTCCATATACAAATATTTTTTGTTTTGAAGCAATAGTATAACGCTTAGTGAAGAAACGTTAAGTCATTATGTGGATTACATTTAGAGTTGTGTTTCGTCTTGAAGTCAGGATGCGTTCAGGACTATGCTAGACGCACTTTTAAAAGAAACATCAACCGGTGCAATACTGGGTGAAACAAGAGCAAACGAATGAGTATTTGGAAAAAGCCGATCGACCTGGACATTCTTAACGCAACGTCAAAAAATACTATGATGGAGCACCTACAAATCATCTATACCGATTTTACGGATGACTCGCTTACTGCGACTATGCCTGTTTGTAGTTTTACTCATCAGCCTCTTGGCATGCTTCACGGTGGTGCGTCTGTAGTATTAGCTGAAACGTTAGGTTCGCTTGCCGCAAACTTTAGCGTAGGTGAGGGCAGTTACTGTGTTGGTTTAGACATCAATGCAAACCATGTTCGAGCTATGCGGAGTGGGCATGTCATTGGTACTGCGAAGCCTGTCCATCTTGGTGTTTCAACTCAGGTATGGCAAATTGAAATCACCGATGAACGTGGTCGATTAGTCTGCACCAGTAGATTAACAATTGCTGTTAAACACCAGAAAGAAAAGTCAGTGTAAGAGAGAAGACAGCGAAGATGGTTATAGAATTTTCTCTTGGAAAAATTATCGCAACGCAGCGAGAAATCGTCATTAAACTGAGCGGTAATGGAATGGTTACAATGCAAGCTCAAACCGATGCTATTCAATTACTTGGTCGCGGTGCAAACGTTGTATTGGCACATGGAGCGGAAAGTAAATGGTCGATCAAACTCGACGATGAAGATCAATTACGCCAACTGGCGCAAGAAATTGGCATCGACATTCAATAATTTGCACGTCTGAGTTTGCACTTTTTGCAAAAAATGAGGAAACTTAGTTTATCGTTATGAAAACTAAAATTTCCTCTTTATGAGTAGCCCTCGTTTACGTGTTCAGTTCGAAACACTGTTTGAAAAATTCTCTGGTAATGACACGGAAGTTCAACTCGAAGACATTACCGACGCGCTTTTCTGTACTCGCCGAAATGCTCGAATCGTCCTCAATAAATTAGAGGAAGAAGGGTGGATTGAGTGGCATCCTGCCGCTGGTCGAGGCAAGCTCTCTACACTCATTTTTAAACGTAATCGCAGTGATGTTAGCGAGAACCTTGCACGCCGTTACTTAGATGAAGGCAAGATTGGTCAAGCGTTGGAAGCGTTAGATAATGACGCTGCCAAGCTTACCCAAGTTATTCAAGGTTACCTTGGTCTCCAACATCGTCAAGGCGAGCAAGTGGTACGTTTGCCGTATTACCGACCACTCGCTATGTTAAATCCGCAAAAGCCGATGCGTCGGTCTGAGCAGCATATTGCCCGCCAGGTATTCAGTGGTTTAACCAAGCTTGATGACAACGAACAACTTCAGCCTGACTTAGCGCATTATTGGGAGGCGCTGTCTGATACTCACTGGCGTTTTTATCTCCGTCGTGGTGTACGTTTTCATAATGGTGAATTACTCTCCACTGACTGCGTTATTGAAAGCATCAGTGCATTAAGTGAACTGAACCTTTTCTCTCATATAGAAAAAGTGGTTTCACCTGAGCCTTGGACGGTGGATATCCATCTGGTTCGCCCAGATAAGTACTTGCCGCTCGCGCTGAGCGAATCACAGGCGAAAGTGCTGTTATCCAAAACCCTTCGTTCAGAGGAGTTTGATAGAAAACCCGTGGGCACCGGGCCATTTCAAGTGAAAGTGAACGATGACAAACGTTTAATCCTAACGGCGTTCGATGGCTATTTTGGACTACGTCCGTTACTTGACCAAGTGGAGGTGTGGGTAATCGATGAGGCGTATTCGTCGATGGTGTACCCAAGCTTAACCAAGCCGCAAATGGATAAACAAGCTTCTACCGACGAAGTCGAGCTCGATCCTGGGTGTACTTTCTTACTACTGAATAAAAATACAGGTATCGCTAAAGATCCGCGATGGGCTGAATTTCTTAGCCAAACATTAAACAGTTACCAAGTATACGCTCATGTGCCTCAAGACAAAGTCATCGAGCTGGGGGTGCTTCAAGCCTTTGGTCTGAAACCAGGATGGATTGATCTCAGACCAACTTCAATGGGCGAGGTACCTCAAAAAGACAAAGCCATTTGCGTGGCCTACCAAAAGAAACACCCGATGTTCCCTGTTATTGCAAAAGCAATCAAAACCTTGCTTAAACCATATGGGGTTGAGGTTGAGTTCATCCGCTATGATACGCAGCCACCGTCACCAGAGGCAGTGGATATTTGGATTAAAGCTATGGGTATTGCGACTAACCGTAACGATGCTTTAGCAGGTTGGTTGTTGGATTATAGCGACATCGACAAGTTTAGTGCTGGTTACGATTTCTCCCGCTGGGCGGGGCTGGTGGACCAATGGCGTGCTGGTCAACACAGTGATTTTCCAGCTCGTGAGTTAGGTAGACAGCTCGTGAAGAGTTGCCAAGTTATTCCTATGTTCCACTGTTGGCTAGGAGTAAATAAAGATCACAGTGGTGCGCTACAAAACGCCAAGTGTAATGCCCTTGGATGGTTTGATTTCAGCAACGTATGGGTAAAACCAAAAATAGAGAAAGATGGCGAAACCAAATAAAAAGCAACCAACTAAGACGGTTGAGATATATTGCGCGAAATGTAAAACACAGTTGTTTAAATATCGTAAAGGTGGCAAAGGCGCGCTGGTGAAATGCTTCAAAGAACGCATTGTTGAAGACTACACTAATACGCCTTGCATTTGCCCAGGTTGTGAACAAGAGTTTGCAAGAGATACGTTAGTACGAGGAACACCTGCCTACAAAATGATTGGTGGCAAGGTAACGATGAAATAAGAGTCAGTTATGAGCGAACAACATGAATACTGTATGGTACTGAGTACTGCTGGTTCAGAACAGAATCGAGACGAAATCATTAAAGGTTTGTTAGGAGGGCAGCTTGCTGCGTGCATTCAGACCATGGCGATTGAAAGTCACTACGTTTGGAAAGGTGAGGTGTGCAGCGACAATGAATGGCTGTTGATCATCAAGACGCGAAAAGATCTTTACGCGTTAGTTGAGGACAAAATAAAAGACCTGCACGAATATGAAGTGGCTCAAATCGTACAGGTTCCAATAGTAGAAGGATTTAACCCTTATCTAGAATGGCTTCGCCAATCGACGTTGAGTTGTCAGTAAAAACAGTGACACTATTGCACCCATGGTGTCACACAGCATGTCTTTCTGGGCATCCCAAATATCACCTTGTGATCCTAGGAAGGCAATACCCTCATCACCACCAGCGATTGCAGCATACCACCACTCAATGATTTCATAGCCAGCTGCCAGTGACATAATCGCAAACAACGCAAACCAAGATGCAAAATTAGCGCTAATCTTTTTCTTATTAATCAGATACTCAGCAATAGGGTAGGCATACAAGCCGATAGAGAAGTGTGCAACACGGTCAAAGTTATTACGTTCAGAGCCAATTAAGTTATTAAACCAATCGAATGGGACTTCCGCGAAGGTATATTTCGCACCAATCGTGTGAAGACAAAGCCAAATAAACATCAGCACATAAGCGGTGTTACTAAACTGGTAACGGATAGAAAGTGCCCAAATAGCGATAAGAATAACGATGGCTGGAACGATTTCTGCAAACCAAACCGCGCGAGAGCTTGGTTCTAGGGCTGAGAACAAGAAAACGATAGCGTAGAAAATGGTCAAACCCAACAGGGTGGAAGTACTTTTCATACAGAAATTGATCCTTCAATTGAATACTGAGTCTATGATTACACTTAATTGTACAGTGTGCAATTAATAATTTTAACAGCGAGATGATTACTTTTTATGTTGATATATTGGCAAACTGCTCAACAATAAAACGTTTGCGCGTAAACATTTCATTAAAGTTTGATTTACAACATGGCCATCCATAGAATCCACCGTTCAGTCTAATAAAAAAAGAAGTTAAGTCATGAAACTGGAAACTGTCGATTATCTTGCTGACGACGCTGCTCAACAGTTCGTCACCTCACTGCGCGAAACGGGCTTTGGTGTACTTAAAAACCACCCAATCCCTCAAGAGCTAGTTGAGTCTATTTACAAAAATTGGTACGAGTTTTTTTGCTCAGAGCAAAAGAACGATTTCCACTTCAATGTTGAAACACAAGACGGATATTTTCCTCCATCAGTTTCTGAAGTCGCTAAAGGTCATTCCGTAAAAGACATAAAAGAGTACTTCCATGTGTACCCTTGGGGTCAGATGCCTGAGCAATTAAAAGAAGAAATCTTAGAGTACTATGAGCGTGCAAATGCATTTGCTCAAGAGCTGCTTGGTTGGGTAGAAGAATACGCACCAAAAGAGGTGCAAGAGAAGTTTTCTATTGCACTGTCTGAAATGATCAACAACAGTGACAAGACGCTTCTACGTGTGTTGCATTACCCACCAATGACAGGTGAAGAAGAGCCAGGCGCTATCCGTGCAGCAGCGCATGAAGATATTAACTTATTAACGGTTTTGCCTGCTGCAAATGAGCCGGGCTTACAGGTAATGAGCAAAGAAGGTGACTGGTTAGACGTGCCATGTGACTTTGGTAATCTGATCATTAACATCGGTGACATGCTGCAAGAGGCATCGGGTGGTTACTTCCCATCAACGACGCATCGCGTGATCAACCCAACTGGTGGCCGCCAAGAGAATTCTCGTATTTCTCTGCCGTTATTCCTCCATCCTAAACCAGATACAGTTCTTTCTGAGCGTTACACTGCGCACAGTTACCTGATGGAGCGTTTACGAGAGCTAGGCGTTATTTAACCTAACGAGATCTTGCTTCAAAAGGCTGACAGTATATTACTGTCAGCCTTTTTGTATTTATGGTACAAATTGACTAGCTTTAATAACAGATAGTTAAACAAAACGAGGATTCATGGACGAGCAATGTAACGTTTGCCAAAACAGCCAGCAATACATGGAAAACCCATTGTTATGGCCCATTCTAGAAATCCTCAAAAAGCAACCTTCGGACTGGAAGGTGCATACACTAGCACAGGAACTTAGTGAGCACGGTTACATTCCTCAATTGGATTCATCTCCAGACAAAGACTTGTTTAAACGTAACTTCTTACTGATGAACGCGCTTTATCAGCTACAAGAAACATTATACCCCGACGGCTGGCTGCAAGTTGAAGCAATGAATATTGTCCTGATGTCGGCCATTGAAGCCTCTCGTCACAGTATTGATACCAATGATCCTCTCAGAGAGTATTACCTTGATTGGAAAAACTACGAAGCTAATGAAGGTGAGGTACGTAGGCTGCTTAATGAATTCTGGAGTCGATACCAACGTTATATAGGTGGAAACTCATCTTCTGATTTAGACCGCGCCAAGGCGCTGAGTTTATTTGAGTTAAGTGCAGATGCTACTAAAGCAGAAATCCGAAAGCAGTGGCGTAAACTCGCACTACGTTGGCATCCAGACAGAGATAATGGGGATTCAGAGCGCTTTCGGGTTTTATGCGATGCATGGAATGTTTTACGTAACGGATGATAGTTTTCATGTTACGACGTAACAAGTTGAGCCTATTTGTGATACTCCCCAACCTACTTCAAATAAAAAGGCAGCGTTCTATCGCTGCCTTTTGCTATTCGTGTTGCTCAGTATTAACGAGAAGGTTTGAACTGAGACTTACGCATGCGGTTTAGCGCAGCCATCACATCAAGAGTACGTGGCTTCGCTAGATCACCTTGTTTCGGCAGTGTTGCGTACCACTCACCAGACAGCATCTCTTCGATTTCTTTTGCTGGGTGGTTACACCAACCTGGTAGCTGTGCGATTTGGAACCATAGCCAACCAATTGTATTTACTTCATCAGCCGACTCAAGTTGCTCGAGAGCACTTAGGTCAGTGAACTCTTTACCGAAACGAAGAGAGTCTTTACCTTTTGCACTTACTCGGAACTTACCGTCGGTCAAAATGTTCATTAGTGCTACGCGGTTTAACGCACGAGGACGGAACATTTGTAAGCTTTCTTCAGATTCGTTATGACGTTGAGTAGGGTGCTGTGCAATGACTTGTTTTGCTTTTTCTGTCACATCTACGGCTTGGTAATCGTGCATTTGGATTACCGTGTCAGCAACGTCTAGATAGTCACCAGAACCGCCCATAACGATGATAGTTGATATTTCAAGCTCATCACGCAGCTGGCCGATTCGGTCAACAAGCGGTGTAATAGGTTCATCGCCTTTAGCGACCAACGCCTGCATACGTTCATCACGAATCATAAAGTTGGTTGCTGAGGTATCTTCATCGATAAGCAGTGAACTTGCGCCTGCTTCAATAGACTCTTGCAGCCAAGCAGCTTGAGAGGTTGAACCTGAAGCGTCTTGTGTAGAGAAGTCTGCTGTATCTTTCCCCATTGGTAAATGGTTGATGTAGTTCGACAGATTCAAATGATGAACACAGCGACCATCTTCAGCGCGAATCTTCATCGCATTAGCGTCAGTAACGATGTACTCACGGCCATCGCCAGGAATGTGATCGTAGATAGAGCGCTCAATCGCATTCAATAGCGTTGATTTACCATGGAAGCCACCACCGACAATCAGTGTTATACCTTTAGGAATGCCCAAACCAGTCACATAGCCTTTATTTGGCGCATGCAGTGTTACTTGCAGTGATTCTGGAGCTTTGAACTCCACTGCGTCTTTCATTGGTAAATCACAGTTACCTGCAATACGAGGAAGTACACTACCATTGGCGACGAAAGCAATAAGGTTATTCACTTCCAATTGCTCGCGCAAAGCGGCTTGGTCTTCTACAACTTTACAGTGTTCAATCAAAGCTTCTTTGTTAAGTTCACGTTCAAGTGTTGCACGACGAACGAATTTCGGTAAGTAGAAGGTTAGAATGTTATTGGCTTTCTTACCTAAAACAGAACGACCTTCAGCAGGTAGGTTTACGCGAAAACGAAGTTCGATGCCTTCCTCAGTAAAGAGCACAGCTGTGTTATCTAGAACCGTTTGACCGTTAAGTGCAATAGAGACTGCATTTTCTTGTTTTGCAAACTCATCAAAGCTGCGAGCAATGAAATCGCGTGCTGCACGTTGGAATGCTGGAGACTCATCTTTTAGCCATTCAAGACCGGTTAAAGACCAAGCGCGAGTAGCTCGTAGGCGAGAAGCAGAAGCATATGGGTCACCTTGTACATAGTCGATGTACAAGTCGAAATCACCAAAGTCGTACTGACCTTTGATTTGTTGGTATGCGCGGTAGTTCTGCTTTTCGATTTTCTTAAGCGTGGCAGTCAACTGATCCATGAAGATAATGGCCTTTTTATTGGAAGCGGGCGGGGATTATAGAAACCACCGCTATCAGAGTAAAGAAAATGCTTAGGAAGAATAGTGGTATTGACCACCTAATAGGTTTTGATTAAACAAACTTTGCTCAAATTCATTGCAAGGCATGGGTTTACCATATAAAAATCCTTGCCCGATATCGCAACCTTCTCCAATTAAAAATTGCTCTTGCTGATGGGATTCGATCCCTTCGATGACCACTTGAAGTTCGAGCTTTTTAGCAATGTGAATGATCGAACAAATGATGGCTCTATCATCGTCAGATTTTTCCATTTGTTGCACAAAACTCTTATCGATTTTTATCGCGTCGAAAGGGTATTTCTTCAAATAACTGAACGATGCGTAACCAGTACCAAAATCATCAAGTGACAATGTCACGCCTAGTTTGTGAAGCTTATTCAGTGTGTTGCGTGCGACAACTTCGTCGGCAATGAGCGCGCTTTCCGTGACTTCCAACTCGAGGAAGTGCGCAGGCAAATGGAAGGTTTCCAGCAAGTGCTCAATCTGCTCGGCAAAATTAACATTCTGTAGCTGAATTGGAGAGACGTTCACGGCTATCTTAAAGTTGTCTACCAGCTCAGACCATTGCTTCGCCTTGTCGATAGCGGTGCGAAGAACAAACGCACCCACTTCAAATATCAATCCATTTTGTTCTGCCATATGGATTAAAGCTTCATTTGAAACATCTCCGAGCACTGGGTGGCGCCAACGCAACAAAGCTTCTGCACCAATCCACTTGTGCGTATGGGGCAGCACTTTAGGTTGGAAGTACAACATTAGGTCGTCATTACGCACGGCTTGAAGTAAATAGCTTTCTAATTGGTTATGGTTATTGAGGGCTTGAGTGTGACTCTCACAGAAGTAACTGAATGACTCACCGGATTCTTTACATAACAGCATTGCGTAACAGGCATTCTGTAGCAACTGTTTTGCGTAACTACTTTTACTTGCCTGAACTACGCCAATGTAAGAATGTAGGTGGACTTCGCTTTCATTGATATAGAAGTTACCGACACTAATGTGAGTAATGTCTTCCAATAGGTGCTGAACTTTTGATTCGATGTTTTCACCCGAAACAACAATCACCAAATCGTTAGAGCTGGGTCTTCCTGTAATGAAATAACTTGACTCACTGTGGCCGAGGCGGAAGCGAAACTCTTTAAGCACTTCGTCAAAGGCTTCGAACCCATACTTCGTCTGAATGCTGCGCGCGTTACTGAAACCGATGTTAAGGACGACTAAAGATTCTGTGTCGTGATTCATTGCACTCAGCGTATCATCTAAGAACGCTTCAAGGGCCCCGCGATTCAAAAAACCAGTCCCTTGATCATGAGTTTGTTGGTAATCGACTTGCTTCTCAGCGGCTTTGCGGCGGTCAATTTCTTTGGTCAATGAGTAACTGAGTTGGGCAAGGTCCGTCGTCCGGTTTTCTACCCGATGTTTAAGTTCATTATTCAATCGTAAGAGTTTGTGCTGCTGAAAAACAACAGCGAGTTGCGCTTCAATAGATTCTTTAAACGTGCTTAATAACTCACGATAAGTGTCGGAATATTGATTCTCTTGTGTGTCGAGCATACAGATGGTGCCAAAGGTTTCACCGTTTGGCCAATAGAGTGGAAGGCCACAATAGGAAATCATTCCTAGTTTAATATCTGGGTTATCTTGCCATTGCTCATCAAGTAGCGCGTTAGGTACGTTTAGCTCGCGCTTATTTTCAATGACATGCTCACAATACAACCCGTGCCCAAGCTCTTCTTTATCCCCGACGCGATAGGGGTTCCCCGGTGTTTCGCTGGCAGTATTCACCTCAATGTGCTCTGGATGGACACGCATTATCAGTGTCGTTGGCACATCGGCGATGCGAGCTAAAAGATTGACTATGTTTTGCCAACTCTTTCGCATTGATTTTGGGATTTCATAATCTAGTGTTTGAAATGTTCCCATAAGGTCATCCTTTCCCTTAAATTCACGTCCTGTGAAAAATACATTTTGTTGTTTTTATTGTTTTAGCTTTTTACCACTTGCTTTATATAAGTATAGGGGTGACGGGTTCTGAAACAAAAAAAAGTCCTGAAAACGTTTCAGGACTTTGAAATACTGCGCACTATCTCAGTAGTGAGACTGAAGAAATTAAGGTTTTAGCGCCTTCAATGTCTTCATAGAAATGCTTTGTGAATAGTCGACATCTTCAAAGTTAAAGCCATTTAGCTTCATAAACTCATCTTTAAAGCCTTCGTAGTCACCAAGATCTTTGAAGTTTTCCGCATTCATTTGCTCTAATAATAGCGACACTTCTCTTTGTACCTGAGGATCGAGTTCAAGATCATCAATACGAATCAAACGCTCACCATCGACGGGTACTTTTTCTTGGTCATACAGTTTAGTCGTAAATAGGCGCTGCATTTGTTCTATACAGCGTTCATGCGTGCCTTTTTCTTTCATCACTCGGTATAGAGCAAGCAGGTAAGGGCTTAGTGCTGGTATAAAAACGCTAGCCTTGGTCACCAGAGCTTTACATACGGTTGCGTACGCGCCGCCTCCAAAGTTTGCCATCTTGATATTGAGAGCGTGGCTGGTTTGATGAAGATCGACTTTTGCGCGCCCCAGAGTGCCATCAAGGTAGATAGGGTGGGTTATTTCTGGTCCCATGTAAGAGAACGCAATAGTTTTGCAGCCTTCTGCCACCGACTCGGAGTTGATTAGTGCGTCGATCCAGCTTTCCCAATCTTCGCCACCCATAACTTTAATCGTTGCTTCAGCTTCTTCTTCGGTTGCTGGTTCAAGCGTTGATTCAACCCACTGGTCGTTCTCTAGCATGATAGATGCACCAGTGACGGACTCGCCAATTGGCTTAATGACACTGCGCCAGAACTCGTCAGATCCTGCTTTAGGGCGAATACCTGTTGCTAAGCTATAAATCACTAAATCAACTTCACCCTCAAAGTAAGTTTCGATAGCTTCAATTACTTGGCTACGAACCGTATCGGAAAACGCGTCGCCGACGATATTTATGGCGGTACGGCCGTGATGAATGGCTTCTTCTTTGAAGTAAATATTATTGTACCAACCCGCGCTACCAACTCCTTTATCAGAAGGGCCTCGTTCGAACGAGACTCCGATAGTGTCGGCTTCTGCACCGCCAAAGGTGAGAGCGATGCGGGCTGCTAAACCGAAACCGGAAGAAGCACCGATGATCAAAACACGTTTGGGGCCTTTTTTGATTTGTGGTGCTTGTTGTACGTAATCGATTTGCTCTTTAATAGAAGCTCGGCACCCATACGGATGTGCAGAGCGAGCGACAACACCTTTAATTAACGGTTCTATTTGCATTGTTATTATCTGACCTTGGTGAATAAGATACCGCTCAGAGTAACGTAAAGTTTGGTAAAACTTATTGAGCTAGACCAGTAAAATTAGAGATGTTTAACCAATTCTTGGGCAACGAAGTCCGCGATAAACGGTTGTGCCTCTGGTTTAGGGTGCAAGCCATCGTCCATCATCCATTCGGGTTTTACGATGATCTGCTCTAAGAAGAATGGCATCAAAGTGACTTGTTGGTGCTCAGCTAATTTCGGATAAATGTCATAGAACATATCGCTGTAGCGTTTACCGTAGTTGGGTGGAACACGGATTTGCATCATGATCACATTCGCACCAGAATCTTTGATCATGGTAATCATTTTCGATAAGTTTGACGTAATAAGTTTAGGTGGAAAACCACGAAGACCGTCGTTAGCACCGAGCTCAATGAGGACTAAATCGGGAGAATGTTGTTCAAGGAGGGATGGTAAACGAGCAAGCCCATTACCTGTAGTGTCTCCAGAGATACTACCGTTTACAACTTTTACATCTTGACCATGTTCTAATAGCGCATCAGGAAGTAAGCTGGGCCAGCTCTCCTCGATTGGCATTTGATAACCAGCACTTAGGCTGTCTCCTAAAACAAGCAGCTTTTCGCTTGCCTGAGTAGTCGCGGAAAGACAGAAAAAGAGAACTAAGGAAAGTATACGAATCATGCAAACACCTTTACTTAAAGCACCTATTGTTCAAGCTAATTTGGTTTCTAAACAAGTCTCTACTAATCACGAGCATTTAACAATCCTTAAAAATGTAAATGTTGATATTAGAAAAGGGGAAAAGATCGCCATTGTAGGCACCTCTGGGGCGGGTAAATCGACACTAATGACATTGCTTGCCGGATTGGATACACCAACCTCAGGTGAAATCACATTGCTCGGTCATGAGCTGTCAAAATTAGACGATGAAGCGCGTGCCAAAATTCGTGCAGACTCATTGGGTTTCGTTTTTCAAAGTTTCCTTCTAATCCCAAGTTTAAATGCGTTAAGAAACGTGACCCTACCTTGTCTTTTACGTGGCGAAGCTGAGAATGATGCAAGAGCGAAAGAGCTGCTCACTGCCGTGGGGCTTGAACAGCGCCTAACTCACTTGCCAAGTCAGTTATCCGGTGGCGAGCAACAACGTGT
>Ga0209272_10001916_pt1 | contig 12359 bp, 11 predicted proteins | sample tdDd002_FD_187125 | JGI IMG/M metagenome (GOLD analysis project Ga0209272, IMG submission 187125) | Marine sediment microbial communities from the Atlantic coast under amendment with organic carbon and nitrate - tdDd00.2 (SPAdes)... | ecosystem: Environmental > Aquatic > Marine > Coastal >... | reverse complement strand
AAATTATTCGACGCTATGTAAGACATCAGGAGAAGGAAGAGCGCGTGGAACAGCAAAAATTAGCACTGGACTAAACAAAGGCCCCCTTTTAGGGGGCTCACACAAAGCCACCTTCTTTAGAAGGTGGTAATTTACTTGTGTAGGGATAGGTGACATTATCTTCAGATAAAAGAAAACCCAGCTAAAAAGCTGGGTTTAAGTATTTCCAATTAGATATGGTGCGGTCGGAGAGACTTGAACTCTCACACCTTGCGGCGCCAGAACCTAAATCTGGTGCGTCTACCAATTCCGCCACGACCGCGTATCTAACATCATTGAGAGAATTGGTAAAACCTCAACGATACTTCCTAATTAAAGGAAGACTAAAACCAGTTTTAGAACTGATTTTTGAAATAGTGGCAGGTCTACCTGGATTCGAACCAGGGAATGGCGGCATCAAAAGCCGCTGCCTTACCGCTTGGCGATAGACCTGCAGGCATAGTCAAAAGACTATTCAACTTATGGTGCGGTCGGAGAGACTTGAACTCTCACACCTTGCGGCGCCAGAACCTAAATCTGGTGCGTCTACCAATTCCGCCACGACCGCATAAGTTGTTTATTTTAGATGATTTCAAGATGGTGCGGTCGGAGAGACTTGAACTCTCACACCTTGCGGCGCCAGAACCTAAATCTGGTGCGTCTACCAATTCCGCCACGACCGCATCTTGAATCTATCTAAATCATTACTGATTAATTGGTAAAAACCAGTAACGTTCCCTTTTACAAGGGGAATAAATGGTGGCTACGACGGGATTCGAACCTGTGACCCCATCATTATGAGTGATGTGCTCTAACCAGCTGAGCTACGTAGCCATCTTAAGGAACAATAGAAGAGTCTTCTACAGTACCTAAAAATAATGGCAGGTCTACCTGGATTCGAACCAGGGAATGGCGGCATCAAAAGCCGCTGCCTTACCGCTTGGCGATAGACCTGCAGTGCGATAGTTAAAAACTATCTGAAAGTTTAGATGGTGCGGTCGGAGAGACTTGAACTCTCACACCTTGCGGCGCCAGAACCTAAATCTGGTGCGTCTACCAATTCCGCCACGACCGCGTATCTAACATCATTGAGAGAATTGGTAAAACCTCAACGATACTTCCTAATTAAAGGAAGACTAAAACCAGTTTTAGAACTGATTTTTGAAATAGTGGCAGGTCTACCTGGATTCGAACCAGGGAATGGCGGCATCAAAAGCCGCTGCCTTACCGCTTGGCGATAGACCTGCAGGCATAGTCAAAAGACTATTCAACTTATGGTGCGGTCGGAGAGACTTGAACTCTCACACCTTGCGGCGCCAGAACCTAAATCTGGTGCGTCTACCAATTCCGCCACGACCGCATAAGTTGTTTATTTTAGATGATTTCAAGATGGTGCGGTCGGAGAGACTTGAACTCTCACACCTTGCGGCGCCAGAACCTAAATCTGGTGCGTCTACCAATTCCGCCACGACCGCATCTTGAATCTATCTAAATCATTACTGATTAATTGGTAAAAACCAGTAACGTTCCCTTTTACAGGGGAATAAATGGTGGCTACGACGGGATTCGAACCTGTGACCCCATCATTATGAGTGATGTGCTCTAACCAGCTGAGCTACGTAGCCATCTTTTTGAGCGAGACAATATAAACCTTCGCGCTCTATGTGACAACCCTTTTTGTCAAAGGACTCTCACTTTGAATATGGCAGGTCTACCTGGATTCGAACCAGGGAATGGCGGCATCAAAAGCCGCTGCCTTACCGCTTGGCGATAGACCTGCAGGCGATAACCATAAAGATTATCTTTCTTCTTTATTAGAAGAGAAAACATGGTGCGGTCGGAGAGACTTGAACTCTCACACCTTGCGGCGCCAGAACCTAAATCTGGTGCGTCTACCAATTCCGCCACGACCGCATCTATTCCTAACAACTTTCGAAAAAGCGTTTAGGAATGGTGGCTACGACGGGATTCGAACCTGTGACCCCATCATTATGAGTGATGTGCTCTAACCAGCTGAGCTACGTAGCCATTACCATGTTTTGTGCTCTCGACAACTTGTTGCCTTATCGTCGGGAACGGCGCGCATTATGCGAAGTTGAGTGAGATCCGTCAACAGTTTTTTTGAATAAATTGGCCAAAACGGCTTGTTCGGTTTCTTTTTAGACAAAGAGGCGTGTTAATGGGCGAAAACCGATAACAAAATGACATTCATTTAGGATCTTTAGTAATCGAAGAATTATTGGATAATAAAAAAGCCAGCATTTCTGCTGGCTTTTAAACTCAATGACTTGAGTGAGATTTATACGTTGAAGCGGAAGTGAACAACATCGCCATCTTTAACGATGTATTCTTTGCCTTCTAGACGCCATTTACCTGCGTCTTTTGCACCACTTTCACCGCTGTATTGAATAAAATCGTCGTAACCAACAACTTCAGCACGGATGAAGCCTTTCTCAAAGTCAGTGTGGATCTTACCTGCTGCTTGTGGTGCTGTTGCACCAACAGGAATTGTCCAAGCACGTACTTCTTTAACACCTGCAGTGAAGTAAGTGTGAAGAGTTAGTAGCTCGTAACCTGAACGAATTACGCGGTTAAGACCCGGTTCTTCGATACCCATGTCCGCAAGGAACTCTTCGCGATCTTCGTCATCAAGCTCAGATAGCTCAGATTCGATTGCCGCACATACTGCAACAACAACGTTGTTTTCTTTTTCAGCGTACTCACGAACTGCATCTAGGTATGGGTTGTCTTCGAAGCCATCTTCATTCACGTTCGCGATGTACATAGTAGGCTTAAGTGTTAGGAAGTTTAGATAACCGATCGCAGCCAATTCTTCTTTTGATAACTCAAGAGTACGAGCCATACCACCTTCAGTTAGAACTGGAAGTAGTTTCTCTAGAACTGTTAGTTCAAATTTAGCGTCTTTATCGCCGCCTTTTGCTTTCTTAGCGTTACGCTGAATTGCGCGTTCACAAGAATCTAAGTCAGCTAGCGCAAGCTCAAGGTTGATCACTTCGATATCTTCGATTGGTGATACTTTACCTGCTACGTGAACAATGTTTTCATTTTCAAAACAACGTACAACGTGGCCGATCGCATCAGTTTCACGGATATTAGCTAGAAATTTGTTACCTAGACCTTCACCTTTAGATGCACCAGCTACAAGACCAGCAATGTCAACGAATTCCATTGTTGTTGGTAGCACTTTCTGTGGGTTAACGATTTTCGCTAGGGCATCTAGACGAAGATCTGGCACAGGTACTACGCCTGTGTTTGGCTCGATAGTACAGAACGGGAAGTTTGCTGCTTCGATACCCGCTTTAGTTAGTGCGTTAAACAGAGTTGATTTACCAACGTTTGGTAGGCCAACGATGCCACATTTGAAACCCATGATAATAACCTTATTCAGCTTTGAACGTGTGTAGACGATTTTGTGCTTTTGATAGCCCATCCTTAATAAGAATGTCTAAACAGCGGACTGATTCATCTGCTGCGGCATCAAGAAGCTCTTGCTCTTTTGCAGGGGCTTTACCAAGCACAAAGCCTGCTACTTTATCTTTGTGTCCAGGATGGCCAATTCCAATCCTTAGACGATAAAAATCTTTGCAATTGCCAAGTTTACTTATGGTGTCGCGAAGGCCGTTGTGACCACCATGGCCACCGCCTTTCTTGAATTTAGCAACACCTGGTGGTAAATCCAGCTCATCGTGTGCAACCATGATTTCTTCTGGTTTGATTTGGTAAAACTTCGCTAGAGCAGCGATCGCTTTGCCAGAAAGGTTCATAAAAGTTGTTGGGATAAGCAGGCGAAGATCCTGACCATTCATCATGATGCGTCCTGTCATCCCAAAGAATTTAGCTTCATTCTTTAAGGTGATGTTGTGGACGCGCGCGAGTTCTTCTACTACCCAAGCGCCGGCGTTATGGCGTGTTCTGGCATATTCAGGCCCTGGATTTGCCAGGCCGACAAGAAGTTTGATCTGTTGACTCAAGGTAAGGATCTCTCTTGGAATCTCAAAAAGCGCAGTATGATAGCACAGATTTCTCACCTCGGGCGAGGTGCGGATGATCTGAATTATACGCAAATAAAAAAACACCCCGAGAAGGGGTGTTTTTGAAGTCGTTACTAATCTTGTGATTAGTTGAACATTGCAGAGATAGACTCTTCGTTGCTAATACGACGAATTGCTTCTGCAAGCATGCGAGATAGGCTTAGTGTCGTTACTTTACCTGTCGCTTCCATCTCTTTAGACATAGTGATCGAGTCAGTGACGATCACTTGGTCTAGTACTGAATTTCCGATGTTTTCTGCAGCATTGCCAGAGAATACAGCGTGAGTTGCGTAAGCGAATACACGCTTAGCACCGCGCTCTTTAAGAGCTTCAGCTGCTTTACATAGCGTACCACCTGTATCGATCATGTCGTCAACGATCACACAGTCGCGACCTTCAACATCACCGATTAGGTTCATTACTTCAGAAACGTTAGCACGTGGACGGCGCTTATCAACGATAGCAATATCGATATCACCTAGTGCTTTTGCTGTTGCGCGAGCACGAACAACACCACCTAGGTCAGGAGATACCACAACTGGGTTCTCTAAACCACGAGCTTGCATATCTTCAAGAAGCACTGGTGTACCGAAGATGTTATCTACAGGTACATCGAAGAAGCCTTGGATTTGCTCTGCGTGTAGGTCGATAGTTAGAACGCGGTCAACGCCAACGTTAGAAAGGAAATCTGCAACAACTTTAGCAGTAATTGGCACACGAGCAGAGCGTACACGACGGTCTTGGCGAGCGTAGCCAAAGTAAGGGATAACTGCTGTAATACGGCCCGCTGAAGCGCGGCGCATTGCGTCAATCATCACTACAAGTTCCATCAGGTTGTCGTTAGTTGGTGCGCAGGTAGATTGGATGATAAAAACATCACTACCACGTACGTTTTCGTTGATTTGAACAGCGACTTCGCCGTCAGAAAAACGAGAAACAGTTGCATCACCAAGAGAGATGTATAGACGATCAGCAATACGTTGGGCTAGTTCAGGTGTAGCGTTACCAGCAAATAGCTTCATATCAGGCACGGTGGAAACCTCAGGGTTGCGTCCAGTTTTTAGATAGATTGTTTGTGGGCTAAGCGGTACTTAGCCAAGGTCTCATGTAAAGGTGAAAGATTTCGCCCTTTAGCTACGAAAGCAGAGACATTGTCAGAAAGTGTTTCGAGGACGTTTTGAGCGTCTTTTTTGCTGGAAAATTCAGCAAAAACGCAAGATCCGGTCCCCGTCAATCTTGACGGCGCGTATTGTAGCAGCCAAGAAAGTTGCTTATCAACCTCTTGGTACAGCATTCGAACAATTTTTTCGCAATCGTTTCCGTAATCGCTGTCAAGAAGTGTTGCCAGCTCTCGCTTCGGCGTATTTCGAGTTAAATCAGGATGTGTGAATATGTCGACAGTTGCAATGCTCACATTTGGTCGAACAACAAGATACCATTTCTCATCTGGTGAGGCTTTTGTGAGTTTTTCACCCACCCCTTCGGCAAAAGCGGCAAAACCGCGAGTAAAGACAGGAACGTCGGCCCCCAGTTTTAGTCCGATGCCTGCTAACTCTTCATCAGACAGTTCTGTTTGCCATAAATAATTAAGAGCAACTAGTGCGGTAGCGGCATTGGAAGAACCTCCGCCAATACCTCCGCCCATCGGTAGCACTTTGTTTAATTCGATATGTGCCCCTAGCTGACAGCCCGACTGTTTTTGCAATGCTGTCGCTGCTTTCCAGATAAGATTGTCTTCCAGTGCGACTCCGGGAATAGCCGGTGTTAGGGTAATGTCACCACTTTCATTGGCGGTGATGGCGAGATCGTCACCATGATCTAGGAATTGGAATAAAGTTTGGAGTTCGTGATAACCGTTCTCTTGTCGACCCGTAATGTAGAGAAATAGGTTCAACTTCGCCGGAGAAGGCCAATGGGTGGTTTCAGAGATCATTAATTCAAATCCCACTTAGAAATAACAATATTGATAGAAGTCTTGTCTTGTTTTAGCTTCATTTTTTGCGGTAAAGGTAAAACAACGCCGTCAAGCTGAACATCTTTATAGTTGAGGTACTCAAGTTGCCATAGTTGCCCGTTCATTTGCTTGTTTAATGTGGCTAAGGTATTGGTATCGTTTAGCTGGTAGCCGTCGGCTTCAGTAGGCTTTCCAAGTAGCCAATCATTGAGCTGCTCAACAGGAATAGTTAAACCAGTCAGTTGGTAAATCAGTGCGTCAGCATTAGGTGAAGAGAGCTTTTGGCCATCATAAGTTTCGACGCTCGCACCTGAAGGGGTTATTTTCATGTTAAGTGCGGTTTGTCCGAGGAAGGTCGTCATTCGTAGGTGGCTGGCTTTTGGCGCGTGTTGCCATTGAAAATTGAGCGATTGGCGTTGTTCTGGGGAAATGTAGCCTAACTTTCCGTTGGATTGATACTCAGAGATTGAAGCTAAGCGTTGTTGGTGAGTTTGCCATTCCACGTTCGTGGTGCTGGTTTCGATGCTGGCACAGCCGGATAAAACGACAGCGCTTAGCATACAAATCCAAAGAGGGCGAAAATTCGTCATCATTGCGGGTATTTTGTCCAATTTATGCCTTGCGTAGGGCCTCACTATATCACTGAAATCACGAACTAATGAAAACATATCCCTAATACCCTTTAATTAAATTGGGCCATCAAGTAAAATTCCGATCTTATTTGTCCACATCTGATTCAGAGAACTCGCGATACATGTCTTTGCTTGCTATAGGTATCAATCATAATACGGCCTCGGTTGAACTGCGTGAAAAAGTTGCCTTTGGACCGGAGAAGTTACCTGAAGCGCTGAAGCAGCTCAGTGAAAACCCGATAGTTAACGGTAGTGTTATTGTTTCTACGTGTAACCGCACTGAGGTTTACTGCGACGTGAAAGGGGCGGGGAAAAGTAAAATTATTGATTGGCTGTCTCAGTTCCATGAGGTGAGCCAAGAAGCCCTGAAACCAAGTATTTACACTTATGAAGAACAAGCCGCAATACGCCACCTAATGCGCGTTTCATGCGGTTTGGACTCTTTGGTGCTCGGTGAGCCGCAGATTCTTGGTCAGGTAAAACAAGCGTATTCAGATGCGCGTGAAGGTAAAGCCGTTGATTCGGCAATGGAAAAGTTATTCCAGAAGACCTTTTCAGTGGCAAAACGTGTACGAACAGAAACTGACATTGGTGGTAATGCCGTCTCTGTGGCCTATGCCGCTTGTACGCTAGCCAAACATATTTTTGAATCACTTGAAGACTCGACGGTATTGCTTGTTGGTGCCGGAGAGACGATCGAGTTAGTCGCGAAGCACCTCGCTGCCAATGGGTGTAAAAAAATGATTGTTGCTAACCGAACCAAAGAGCGTGCAATGCCGCTTGCAGAAGAGTTTGGTGCGCACATTATTGGATTACCAGAAATCCCAGATCATCTTGCTCAAGCGGATATCGTGATTAGCTCCACCGCCAGCCCATTGCCAATTATTGGTAAAGGCATGGTCGAAACGGCCCTTAAAGCAAGACGATTCCAGCCAATACTCTTGGTGGATATCGCAGTCCCTCGCGATATTGAGTCGCAAGTGGGTGAGCTCAATGATGCTTATCTCTATACCGTTGATGATCTTCAATCGATCGTTGACAGTAATATTGAGCAGCGAAAAATTGAAGCGATTCAAGCGGAAGCCATCGTCAGTGAAGAAAGTGCTGCGTTTATGACGTGGCTGCGTTCTTTGCAAGCGGTCGATAGTATTCGTGATTATCGACGCAGTGCCAATGATATTCGCACTGAGTTATTAAATAAAAGTATCCAGTCTCTTGCTGCCGGAGCCGATCCTGAAAAGGTGATGTTAGAGCTAAGTAATAAGCTGACTAACAAACTCATTCATGCTCCAACCCGAGCATTGCAAAGTGCAGCAGAACAAGGCGAGCCTGCTAAGCTCGCTATCATTAGACAAAGTTTAGGTCTAGATGACGCTTAATCTGAGCGTGTCAGACTTCGAATTACGAACCTGAGTTAAATAAAACTATGAAAGCCTCGATTCTAACTAAGCTAGAAACACTGGTTGAGCGTTACGAAGAAGTTCAACACCTGCTTGGTGACCCAGATGTTATTGGTGACCAAGATAAATTCCGTGCATTGTCAAAAGAGTACTCTCAACTAGAGGAAGTGACGAAGTGTTTCCAAGCTTATCAACAAGCGCAAGATGATCTTGTTGCTGCTGAAGAGATGGCGAAAGAAGACGACGCAGAAATGCGTGAAATGGCGGAAGAAGAAATCAAAGAAGCGAAAGAAGCTATTGAACGTCTTACTGATGAGCTGCAAATTTTGCTGCTACCAAAAGATCCAAATGACGATCGTAACTGTTTCCTAGAAATTCGTGCTGGTGCGGGCGGTGATGAAGCGGGTATTTTCGCTGGTGACTTGTTCCGTATGTACAGCAAGTTCGCTGAGAAGAAAGGCTGGCGTGTAGAAGTGATGTCTTCTAACGAGTCTGAGCATGGCGGTTACAAAGAGATGATCGCTAAAGTGAGCGGTGATGGTGCTTACGGCGTGCTTAAGTTTGAGTCTGGCGGTCACCGCGTACAGCGCGTTCCTGCGACAGAATCTCAAGGCCGCGTTCACACTTCAGCATGTACGGTTGCAGTCATGGCGGAGATCCCAGAAGCGGAAATTCCAGAAATTAAAGCTGCTGATCTAAAAATCGATACTTTCCGTGCGTCAGGCGCGGGTGGTCAGCACGTTAACACCACGGACTCTGCTATTCGTATTACTCACTTGCCGACAGGTACTGTGGTTGAGTGTCAGGACGAGCGTTCACAGCATAAGAACAAAGCAAAAGCGATGGCGGTTCTTGCTGCGCGTATTATTCAAGCAGAAGAAGCAAAACGTGCTGCTGAAGTGTCTGATACCCGCCGTAACCTATTAGGTTCGGGTGACCGAAGTGACCGTATTCGTACATACAACTATCCGCAAGGTCGTGTTTCTGATCACCGTATCAACTTGACGATTTACCGCCTAAACGAAGTGATGGAAGGTGATTTGGCAAGTTTGGTTGATCCTGTGATTCAAGAGCACCAAGCGGATCAGTTAGCGGCACTTGCAGAGAACAACTAATTGATGTCGGCTGAAAACAGTGTTGAAAACACACTAAAGAAAGCCGTCATGCAACTTCAGGAGAGCGGCAGTGATTCGCCCTCTCTTGATGCGGCGGTACTACTTTGCCATTCTCTAGACAAACCTCGCTCCTTTTTACTCACGTGGCCAGACAAAGAACTTGATGCTGAGCAATTGAATCAGTTTGAGTTGATATTGTCTCGTCGTTTGAAAGGTGAGCCAGTTGCGTACATCGTGGGTGAACGAGAGTTCTGGTCTTTACCGCTGCAAGTGGCACCAAGTACGCTTATTCCACGACCAGATACAGAACGACTTGTGGAAGTCGCTTTGGAAAAGGCGGTGGAAATTCAAGGTGATATTCTGGATTTAGGCACCGGGACAGGTGCGATTGCATTAGCGTTAGCGTCAGAATTGCCAGCGCGTAAGGTGTGGGGTGTCGACCTTAAACCAGAAGCGCAACAATTAGCTAGTTCGAATGCTGAGCGACTGAATATTCGCAACTGTGAATTTCGTGCAGGTAGCTGGTTTGATCCCATTGATGCTGGTACGCAGTTTGCTTTGATTGTCTCTAATCCCCCTTATATCGAAAAAACGGACCCTCATTTATCACAAGGGGACGTTCGATTTGAGCCATTAAGTGCATTGGTGGCAGAAGACAATGGCTTGGCGGATATCACGCATATCTCGAAGAATGCCATCGGTTACTTACAGCCAGAAGGTTGGTTGATGTTCGAACATGGTTACGATCAAGGTTCAGCAGTTCGCCAAATTTTACAATCACTTGGTTATCTCCAGGTGGAAACATTCAAGGATTACGGCAACAACGACCGCGTCACAGTGGGTCAATGGCCGCAAAAGAATTAAGAGAATAAATCATGTACGAAGGATTAAAACATTTCCATCTTCTTACTATTGCACTGAGCGCGACTTTGCTTTCTGTTCGTTACGCATTGATGATGGCAAATTCAAAGATGTTGGATAAGAAGTTTTTCAAAGTATTTCCTCATATCAACGACACCTTCTTGTTGATCTCTGGTATCTACTTAATTGTCCTAACTGGGTTTATTCCATTTACGCCAGCAGCGCCTTGGTTAACGGAGAAGATTACTTGTGTACTGGCTTACATTGCACTGGGCTTTTTTGCCTTGAAGCTGGGTAAAAACAAGTTACTACGAACGTTTTCATTTTTCGGCGCACTAGGCTGGTTGGCAATGGCAGGTAAGATTGCCGTGAGCAAAACCCCGATTCTATTTAGTTAATTTAGTAGGTCATCCATAATGCTTGAGTTATTTGATGAGGACTTTGACGCAATGGAACTGGCGGAAGGGGCTCTAGTATTGAATAGAGCGGTCAACCCTGAAACCGAAGTTCATTGGGCTGAGGCAGAGCTGAATCGATTGCTGCAAGAGGCTGAATTGAGCCTAGTTCATGAAACCAATGAGATGCAGCGATTCGATTCGTTGCTCAGATTGTTTTATCACGAGTGGGGCTTTAAAGGCGATCAAGACGCTTATTACGAATCGTCGAATGGGTTTATCGATCAGGTGCTGCGTCGCCGCAAAGGCATTCCGGTGAGTTTAGGGGCTATTTTGCTCTATTTAGGCCGTAAGTTGGGATTTCCTATCAAAGGGGTGACTTTTCCAAGCCAATTCTTAATCAAGCTAGATTGGTATGATGCACCCGCACAGTATGTGAATCCATTTAACGGTGAATATGTATCAGAGAAGACGCTTACGGCGTGGTTGATTGGTCACAGTGGTCCTTTAGCTAAACTCAAACCAAGTCATCTGAAAGAGACAGATAATCCAACAGTAATAGGTCGTTGGTTAGCATTACTCAAAAGTGCTCTATTGCGTGAGCAGCGCTATACTCTGGCACTAAGATGTACCGATTTGGCGTTGACCTTTGTGCCTGATGATCCATACGAGATTCGAGATCGTGGTTTCATTTATCAGCAGCTCGATTGTCATCAAATCGCCTTGTCTGATTACCAATACTTTATCGACCAGTGTCCTGATGACCCCGCGTCAGAACTATTAAAAAATCAAGTAAACGCCATGAGTACGACTCAGGTGGTTTTACACTAAGCGTGCCACTCTTGGGCACACAAAATAAGAGAGAAGAACATGGAACAGAAGATTGTCCACGTTGGTGATATCCCAGTAGCTAACGATAAGCCTTTTACGCTATTTGCCGGTATGAACGTATTAGAGTCTCGCGATCTTGCAATGCAGATTTGTGAGCACTACGTAAAAGTGACAGAAAAGCTAGGCATCCCTTACGTGTTTAAAGCGTCTTTTGATAAAGCTAACCGTAGTTCTGTTCATTCATACCGAGGCCCAGGCCTAGAAGAGGGGATGAAAATCTTCCAAGAGCTGAAAGATACCTTTGGTGTAAAAATCATTACTGACGTTCATACCGAAGCGCAAGCTCAGCCTGTTGCAGATGTGGTTGATGTTATCCAGCTTCCGGCATTTTTGGCTCGTCAAACAGACTTAGTTGAAGCGATGGCGAAGACTGGTGCAGTGATCAACGTGAAAAAACCTCAGTTCATGAGCCCTGGCCAAGTTGGTAACATCGTGGATAAGTTCAGTGAATGTGGTAATGAGAACATTATCCTTTGTGAGCGTGGTTCATGTATGGGTTACGATAACCTTGTCGTTGATATGCTGGGCTTTGGTGTAATGAAAAAAGCGTCTAACGGCAGCCCAATCATCTTTGATGTGACGCACTCTTTACAGATGCGTGACCCTTCAGGTGCTGCATCTGGTGGTCGTCGTGAGCAGACTGTTGAATTAGCAAAAGCTGGTTTGGCGACAGGTATTGCGGGTCTATTTATTGAAGCGCACCCAAATCCAGATCAAGCTCGTTGTGATGGTCCATCAGCGTTGCCTTTGGATAAGCTAGAACCTTTCTTGGCGCAAATGAAAGCGCTAGACGACCTTATCAAAGGTTTCGAGCATATCGACATCAAATAATTGGTGATTTAATCAATGCATTTTTAAAGGTTGGCTTAGTGCCAACCTTTTTTTATATGTATGTTACCGCTCTTTGTTGAGTAATCGCTCACTGTCTCAAAACACGTTCGGATGGCGTACTTCACACCCAAACGTTTGCTTGTGATCGTTTGATAAATGGGGTGCAACCTTGGCGATTTGTTACACATTTAAACGTTTATTTAGGTGATC
>Ga0209272_10001910_pt1 | contig 12396 bp, 16 predicted proteins | sample tdDd002_FD_187125 | JGI IMG/M metagenome (GOLD analysis project Ga0209272, IMG submission 187125) | Marine sediment microbial communities from the Atlantic coast under amendment with organic carbon and nitrate - tdDd00.2 (SPAdes)... | ecosystem: Environmental > Aquatic > Marine > Coastal >... | reverse complement strand
CTCATCATAAAGGAGTCAGATGCGCTGCTCCAACTCAGCGCTCAACATTAATACTATTAATATGTCACAAGACAAAGTATTTGCAGACGGATTTCTTTTCAAAAGAAGAGAGAACGCACCAGAGTTCGTAATTGGTAACATCAGCGTAAAAGTTGAAGAAGCCGTTGCGTTTTTAAATAACAATCAAAAAAATGGATGGGTAAACCTCAACGTGCTGAATAGCAAGGGAGGTAAGCCATACATTGAACTTGATACGTTTGTCCCTAAGAAACAGACTAATGGCGTGGACACAGCTCCAAACCAAGCACCTGTACAAGAGGCAGATTTACCATTCTAACTAACCATGTTGATAAGGATTAGGGGCGTAAAAACCCCTTTTCTTTTCAATTATGAATGTCGGAAATGTCAATTATTTTCCTTAGATATGGCAAATCAAAATAAATTTAATATAATTATATAAAAGAGTATATAGTAAAACAAAATCGACATGGAACAAAATCAAGTTACTATATTTAGAAACATAAAAGACACCTCTACTCCTTTCTTTAGGGACATAGAATCTATACTGATAAGGATAAAAGAGGGAACTTCTAAAGACTTAATAAAACAAATACGTTCTGAGAAGAACAAGGAATTGAGGCAAGAGCTTAAGAAAAATCTACCTGCAATATGTTTCTCAGGAATGTTTAACAAGAGAAACGATGATAGTATAACTCAGCATAGTGGATTTATATGTCTTGACTTTGATGGATACAAGACAAAGAAAGATATGATGTCTGAGAAAGAACGACTATCAAAAGATCGCTATGTGTATTCAGTATTCATATCACCAAGTGGTAATGGGTTAAAGGCTTTAGTTAAGATACCTAAAGAACCAAACAATCACAAGAACTACTTTATATCTTTAGAAAGATATTACAATTCAGATTACTTTGATAAGACAAGTAAGAATGTTTCCAGGGTATGTTATGAATCTTATGACCCACTAATATACATAAATCTAAATTCTAATTTGTGGAATAAGATAGAAGAGCAAGAGTACAAGGTGGTAGATAAGTATTCATCTAGACCTACAATACCTGTGACTGATGAGAATAAGATAGTAGACATTCTTATGAAGTGGTGGACTAAGAAGTTTGGTATGATAGATGGAGAAAGAAACAATAACATCTACATACTAGCAGCTGCTTTTAACGACTACGGAGTAAGCAGGTCTTTATCAGAGTACATTATGAGTCAGTTTGAAAGTTCTGATTTTACAATGAATGAAATTAAAACCACTATTAACTCAGCTTATGCTCAGACTCAAAACTTTGGCTCTAAGTATTACGAGGATGAAGATAGGGTTAATCAAGTACGGATGAAGCTCAAACGTGGAGTATCAAAAAAAGAAATCCGTCTTCAACTATCTGAATCCCAAATTGAAGACGCTGTAATTGATTCTGTTATCACCTCTATCGAAGAGGATGAAAGCGAAAAGCGTTTTTGGAACAAGAATGACAAAGGGGTTATAACAATTATACATTATTTGTTTAGGCAATTCCTAGAAGATAATGGGTTTTATAAGTACAGTCCAGAAGGTAGCAAGCATTTTATTTTTGTTAGGGTAACTAATAATCTTATAGACCATACTACTGAAGAAGAGATTAAGGATTTTGTACTAGGATATTTGGAAGACCTTGATGATATGTCTGTATACAATTACTTTGCAGACAAGACTAGGTTCTTCAGGGAAGAGTTTTTATCCTTACTAGGTACAGTTGATGTATACTTTATAGAAGATGACAAAGATACTGCTTATCTGTATTACAGAAACTGTGCAGTCAAGGTAACTAAGACTAAGAAAACTACAATAGATTATTTAGATCTTGGTGGTTATGTTTGGAAAGACCAAGTTATTGATCGTGACTTTGATATGTGTGATTCTTTTGATTGTGATTACAAAACATTTATCAATAACATATCTGGTGGAGACAAGCAGACAATACTTTCAATGAGAAGCACTATAGGTTATATGTTACACGCATATAAAAACTTATCCTATTGTCCTGCAATTATACTGAACGATGAAATAATATCTGAAAATCCTGAAGGAGGGACAGGTAAGGGTTTGTTTATGAATGCACTATCTCAAATGAAAAAGCTTGTCACTATTGATGGTAAGTCTTTTAACTTTGAGAAAAGCTTTGCATATCAATTGGTAAGTGCTGACACTCAGATACTATGCTTTGATGATGTAAAAAAGTATTTTGATTTTGAAAGATTGTTTAGTGTGGTTACCGAAGGTCTTACCTTGGAAAAGAAAAACAAGGATGCTATAAAAATTCCTTTTAGTAAGTCACCTAAAGTTGCTATTACAACCAACTATGCCATCAAAGGTAGAGGTAATTCATTCGCCAGGAGAAAGTGGGAACTTGAGTTTGCTCAGTTCTATACCAAAGACTTTACTCCATTGGTTGAGTTTGGTAAACTATTATTTACTGAATGGGATGAAGATGAGTGGTGTGCCTTTGACAACTATATGATTGAGAATGTTATGTTCTATCTCACTAAGGGATTGATTAAAGGTAACTTCAAAAATCAGACAGTAAGAAACTTGGGTGCAGATACATCTCATGAGTTTGTTGAATGGTGTGGATTGTTTGACAATGAATATAAGAATGAATTAATTCGATTTGATGAAAAGATATACAAGAATGAATTGTATATGGATTTCATTCAAGACAATCCAGATTTTGCACCTAAAGCTAAACGAACTATATCTAGAACAGAGTTTTATAGATGGTTGAAATCATTTGCAGTATTCAAAACAGATATAATACCTGAAGAAGGTAGAGATTTGAATGGTCGTTGGATTATATTTTTAACAAATAAAACAAACCCCAAGAAAGATGCAGGACAATTGGAATTTTAACGAAAACCTTAAGTGGTGCATAGATAATGACTTTCAAGTTTACATACAGCCACTAGACAATACTGGTAGATGTAAGATTGCAATTAGGAAGGGAGGCATATCTACAGATGGTAAGCCTTCCAAATATTGTAAAGAAAAAGGATTAACTTTATACAGTAAAGAAACATTAGGTTCTGTTGAGTACAAAACACAAAAAAAAGCAGCAGAAAATCTACCTAAAGTATATCTTTATTTAAGACAAACATATGGAGGAATTTGATCATTTTGATGAAATACATTACGGAATGCTTAATTCCTATGACATAGTTGTTTATAAAGTGCCTTTTTCTGAGCTTTCATTTTCAGACTATAGCTTTTTCATTCACGACATAACGAAGCCCATCACAACAAAAGTTGTTGATGATTTGATTATGTATTTTGAAGAGTTAGAGGAGTATGAAAAATGTCAAGTACTAACAGAAATAAGACACGAGTATGATACAGTTTAGAGACTACCAACAAAACATTATAGATAGTGGCACAGAAGTTTTATTAACTAAGAAGTTTCTGTATCTATCTATGGAAGTAAGAACAGGTAAGACACTTACCTCTCTAGGAATTTTAGATAAAATGATGAGTGTGAACAGAGTATTGTTCATCACTAAAAAGCGAGCAATAAGTTCAATAGAATCTGATTACAATTTATTGAAGCCAGGCTATGAACTACAAGTAATCAACTACGAATCACTTCACAAGGTCGACCAAGGAGGTTGGGATGCCGTTGTTTGTGATGAAGCCCATGGGATGGGAGCTTTTCCAAAACCAAGTAAGAGAGCTAAAACTGTATCTCAACTTATAAGAAGCAACAAACCATATGTTATATTGCTTTCAGGCACACCAACCCCTGAGTCATATAGTCAAATGTACCACCAAGTATATGCAATTCCAAATAATCCATTCAATAAGTATTCTAACTTTTATAAGTTTGCTAAAGATTATGTAACAGTTACTACTAAAAGAATAGGTGGATTTATGGTAAACGACTATTCAAATGCTAAGGATACTATTATTGATGATATGAATCCTTATACTATTTCATATACACAGAAGGAAGCAGGGTTTGAATCTTCTATTAAAGAAAAAGTGTTATTTGTTGATGCCCCAGAGAAGATACATTCACTATGTTCTAAATTAAAAAAAGATTTAGTAGTTGAAGGTTCTGAGGAGGTTATACTTGCAGACACAAGTGTAAAGCTTATGCAGAAGCTACATCAAATGTATAGTGGTACGGTTAAGTTTGAGAGTGGCAATTCTATGGTGTTAGACTTGTTTAAAGCTCAATACATATACGATAATTTTTGTTGTAATAAGATAGGAATATTCTATAAGTTTAAAGAAGAACTTAATGCTATTAAGGAAGTTTATGGAGACCAAGTATGTACGGATCTTGAAGAGTTTAATGAAACAGATAAGTCTATAGCTTTGCAAATTGTATCAGGGCGTGAGGGTATATCCTTACGAGAAGCTAAGTATTTAATATATTATAACATAGACTTTAGTGCCACAAGTTATTGGCAGTCTAGAGATAGAATGACTACAAAAGAAAGACTTGAGAATGAAGTGTTCTGGATTTTTACGGAAGGCGGTATAGAAAGTAAAATATACAAGTCAGTAAGTAAGAAAAAAGATTATACTTTAAATCATTTCAAACGAGATTTATTAACTTTAAATTAAATTATGAAAACTAAAGCTGGTGTGTTTAGACAAGACAGTTATGATGAAAATGACAAGTTTGCAATTAATAAAATAAAAAAATATTTATTAAAAAATAATTTCATTATAGAAGAAAAAGAACAAGAAGATTTTGATATAGATATAATTTCATATAAAGATGGATTAAAATATAGAATAGAAGCAGAAGTTAAAAATACTTTTTTTACTGATTCAGATAGTTATCCATTTAATACAGTTTCTTTTTTAGGTAGGAAAAAAAAATATTCTAATGAAGGATTATTTTATTATTTTTTGTTGTGTAAAAAAAACAATTCATTTTTATATTGTACAAGTGATATTATTTATCAAGAAAAGTATAAAGAAATAAAAGAAGTTAACACAGTTCACCGTTTTGGAACTGATGTATTTTATAGAGTACCAAAGCAATTGTGTAACTTTAGAACTTTTAATCAATGAAGTTTATAAAATTTTTATTAATTTGGATTAGCCAAAACCTGGCAATACCTTTTTGGGTAGTCGGACATATTCATTTATCAATACACGATTTTCATGATGTAATTGAAATATGTTCATCATTAAGCATGAATCTAATAGTTTTTATAGGTTTTATGTATGATTATGAAAGCCAAGATGACTGAACAACAAATACAAGCTAAAAGAATTAAAGAGTTAGAAGCTGAAGGTTACTATGTAATCAAGTTAGTTAAAACTAATAAGAATGGTATACCTGATCTTATAGCCATACCACCTAATTGTGGTGTGATATTTTCAGAAGTAAAAAAGCCAAAGGGCAGGGTGTCTGCTCTACAAGAATATAGACTAAAAGAATTAGAAAAACATGGGTGTAAAACAGAAGTATATAGAGGAGGAATTTGAAATAGATGAATATTTTATTGAGCAAATGCAACAATTTAAAAGCCCAGCATCAATAAGAATTGCAAGTTTAGTTGACAAAATGTATGGTATTGAATCAACTAATGGGCAGATTAGAAACAAAACAGGTCACGTGCATATGGATAATAATGAGCCTGTATTTTTTGCCATAGATTATTATAGAGATGATGAAGGGCCTATTGTTCTTATTGACGTATATAATATAGAAGTAGACCAATATCTAGATTCAATTAACGCTAATATAAATATAAAATGAAAAGAGGAGAGCTGTTTGACTACGTTATAGATGCTGTTGAATATTCTTCAGGCATTAGAAACATAAAAGAAAAAACCAGGCAAAGAGAATTTGTTGATGCAAGACGAATTGCTTATCATATATTAAGAACCCTACATGGATTGCCGCTGCAGGCAATAGCTAATGAGTTTGATAAGAACCATGCTTCAGTTATAAACGGACTAAGAGATGTAGATTTTTTAATTAAAACAGATCCTTATTTTAAAGAAACATATGATAAAACTATAAAGCAATTATCTAGGGGGAATTTTAGAAAAGAACAAATATTAAAAGAAATAAAAGAATTACAAGAAGAGTTTTTAACAATAAATTAAGACAATATGGAATATAAATATAATGATATCGAAAAAGTTTTATCATTTAAAACTTGGTCAAACAAAAGAAAAATAGATGAATTGTTTAGAATTGATTGCGAAATGTATACAAATCTAGGTACTGATTCCACTAAAACAGAGCGAGAAAAGGTAAAAGCGAAATCTAAAGCTATTTACAAGACTGTAGCAAAAATAGATGCAAAGACAGGGAAACACTTATTATTTAGTATGGACTGATTTTTTTGTGTATAACTTTCTAATTAATTTAAAGCAAATATTTGTAGCTTACAGAAACACAATTACAAATGTCAATACACAAGAACAGTCGAAACTCAATAAACTTTATTAACTTGTTAATGAAAAACATTAACAATCTAACCGATGACATCTACGAATCATTGATGGATGAGGATTACATTTCTTTAAACTCCAGCATCAAAGAGCTTCAATCTGTTTTGCGTGAAACGCAAAAACTAACAGACGATGAAATATAGACCTAGATTAACAGAGCGAGAGAATGACATAATTCAAAAGGATAGAGCTTTACAAAAAGAATGTAAAGCAATGGGTATCCCAATGAAAGATGTAGACCACTATTGGCACAAAGGAAAACACTTTTCTCTTCACGTAAAAAATAAAGGAGTATCACCAGAAGAACTTAGAGATGATATCATCAAGGCAATGGACAAACATTCGCCTTCTTACAAAAAAATAAAAAGAACTAAAAGCGAGAACGGACACTTGTTAGTTATTGATCCTGCAGATATTCATATTGGAAAACTATCTAGTAGTTTTGAAACAGGTGAAGATTATGATTCGCAGATAGCTGTGAAGAGAGTTAAGAAAGGTGTTAAGGGTATACTTCAAAAGTCAAACGGATTTAAAATAGATAAGATACTTTTTGTTGGAGGTAATGATATACTTCACATAGATACACCTAAACGAGTTACTACAGCAGGAACTCCTCAAGACACTCATGGTATGTGGTATGATAATTTTCTAACAGCTAAAAAACTTTATGTAGATATATTAGAAACACTAATAAGTGTTGCAGATGTACATTTTGTGTATAACCCAAGTAACCACGATTATATGTCTGGATTCATGTTATCTGATTCAATACAGTCTTGGTTTAGAAAATGCAAGAACATAACATTTGATTGCAGCATTGCTCACAGAAAAGGATTTATGTACGGACAAAACCTTATAGGAACTACGCATGGAGATGGCGCTAAGTTGGCTGACCTTCCATTAATTATGGCTAATGAGTTTTCTAAAGAATGGGCAGAAACAAAACACAGATATGTTTATACTCACCACATACACCACAAGTCTAGTAAAGATTATCATGGAATTACAGTAGAGTCTTTACGATCACCAAGTGGAACAGACTCTTGGCATCACAGAAACGGATATGGAATAGGTGGTGTAAAAGCAGTAGAAGGTTTTATACACTCCAAAGAACATGGTCAAGTTGCAAGACTAACACATATATTTTAATGGTAAAACCAGAATGGCGCTTTATGGATAAAGCAAAAGAAAGAAAAGAAACTCCAATCTATACAGGAGTTTTAATGTACTTCCCTGACGCTATAAGAGAAATAGCTCAATGCAGTTATGCAGGACAACAACAACACAACCCTGACCTTCCATTACATTGGGATAGAGATAAGTCAGGAGACGAATTAGATGCCCTTACAAGGCACTTAATGGAATGTGGTACTGTAGATACAGATGGAATAAGACACTCGGCTAAAGTAGCTTGGAGAGCCTTAGCTAACCTACAAAAAGAAATAGAAAATGAAAGATCATATTAAAGAACAAATACTAAAAGAAAAATACAAGCCAAAGCCTAATTATAATTTAATAAGAAAGCTTCAGCAATTGTTAGACGAGCCTAAAAAAACTATAAGTAAGTAATTACTTTCTTATCCTTTTTAGTAATTCTTCTTTTCTTTTTTTAGCCATGTTAGCTGTAGGGTCGGCTTTTCGAAGTCTCTTTCTTCTTGCTGCTTCTGCTTTCATTACTTCAGCCTTTTTAGGATTTATCTTTTCCATTTGCTTAATTGTAATAGGCTTTTGTCTTTCAGTCTCCTTCTCTTTCATCTTACCTATATTTTTATAAGCTCTTTCAGAAATGTAACCAACTTCAGTTGAATTTAAAATAGGAACACCTATCAAGTGAAAAGTATATGCCATTGCAATTCCTTTTAGAGTTTCAATTTTTTCAGGGTCAATCTTTTTCGTACTCTTCTTACCCATGTATTCTGTAGTTTTTTTACCTGTAACAATTGTCTTAATCATATCTGCAAGTATAGCACCTTTTTTAGTACCTATTCCTAAAACACCTAGTCTTTCATTTATTCCTTTATCTGTTTTAGCAAAAAACTTCCAAGGATTTTCTTCATCTTGAAATATACCCATAACCCCATTTATTTTATCTAAAAGTGCGTCATTAAGGACAGGTATAGGAGAAACAACATCAGCAATCATATTCCCTGTTCTTCCTTTAACCCTGTTCATAAAATCTTTTTCTTTTTCTTCTTCACGCTTCATATCCGCTTCTAACCCTTGTTCTTCATCTTCTCCTGATAAAGCTCTAGCAGCAGCAGCCATAGCTTGAGTAATTCCTAATCCAATTGCATTAAACATTGTTGTCTCAAGACCTAATCCTGCTAATGATTGTATTGCTCTTTTCTTTTCCCCTGGTAAAGCCGTAGGGTTGTTATACAAAGTATTTATGTCAGAATACATTCTTGTCTTTTGATTCAATAAGAAGTTAGCAAAAGGAAATAATGTCTTACGAACTATTTGCTTTGTCATACTTTGGTCAGTAAATAAATCTCCTTGAAGATCTTGGTCAGATGTATTTTGCTGTCTATCTACTTGTTGCTGTGCAAATTGCGCAGCTTCTTTATCAAGAGGTTTTGTAAAATCTATCTCACTTGTTTTAACACCTTTCTTATTCATTGCGTTCAAATAGTAAGCAATAAAAGAAGCCTTAGCAGTAGCAACATCAGGAGAGACCAAGAAAATCTCTAATGTCTTTTTATTTACAGAATCAGCTATATCAAAAGCTTTACCTGCAGTTGTATTTGCTTTTTTTGCAATCCTACTATCTGCATTCTCAATATCTGTTTGAGACTGTATACCTCTGTTTGCAATAGGTAGCCCTGAATTTTGTATTGCTTTTCTAACATCAGGGTTAAACATTAACTTTGCTCCTTCTAATGTATTTACCACACCTGCATTTACACCTGTATTAAATATTGGAACAATTTGTTTAATCATCTGAGTAGGCCCACCTAAAACTCTAGATACACCTAGTGTAGCTAATTTGTTTAAACGATTTAAAGCTCTTTTAGTTTTTCCATCAATGTAATTTTTACCTCTTTTGGTATCAACATATCCATTAATTCTTTTATTAATTATATCTCTTGACTCAGGGTCTGTAAAAACTTCATTAAAAACTTTTGAACTTCTTGCACCTTTTACTTGTTGTATTGAAGATGCTGTATAAATATCAGTTAAAGCAGCTTTGTAGTTGCTCATGTTTTGTGAATCAAAACTTAAATTTAAAACCTTCCCCTTACCTAAGCTTGAAGGTTTAGTTGCTTCTTTTAAAACACCTGTTTTTTTATCGTAAGCATTCTTTCTTTCTAGCCCCTCTGGATTAAATACAGGCTGAGTAATATCTACTTCAGGCTCTACCTGCGTGATATTTCTTATGTTTCTTGGTGTATAATTAACGTCTTTTCCTAAATTTCTATTATATACATTCAAGGACGTATCAGCTAATTCATTATACTTCTCAGACCAAATCTCTGTAACATACTCTACACCTTGTAAATTTACAGGGTCAGCTTTTGATTCTACTTCAGATATAGAATTAGAGTCTTTTAAAAGTTTGTCATATTGAGCTTTAACAACTTCACCTTTACGAACTTTTAAATTATCCCCTGACTTCATAAGTCTTTCGTAAGTTTCTTTAATAAGATTCTTACTATCTTCAAATTCCTTTTGTTGCTCGGCCTCTGTCCCTGGTGTAAATCTTCTTACATCTGCTAGTATTGCTCTTTCAGTATCATTAGATTCGTCAAAGTATATACCATCTTTCATTTTCTTTTTTGCAAAAGTTTTGGCATAATCATTCTCTACTTGAACAGCTTCTGTTTGCGCTTTTGCACTACCGTTTATTATACCAGTAAGCCCTATTGCATCCATTACAATCCTAGCTTTTTTTTGTGATTTAAAAGCAAGTTCAAATACATTAGGTAGTGTTGATATATATTTATTCCACGCAGTTCCTAGTCCAAAAAGTTTTGGATTCTTAGGCGTTTCAATATTTTGATTTTTTACTTTATTTATCTTAACAACACCAACCTGCTGATCGACTGCAGCTTGCATACCCCCTGTCGATTGATTTAGTTCGAAGTTTACAATTGAATCTAATGCCTCCATTTTTTGCTTAGTAGTCATTAAGTCTAAATTCATATTTAGGAATTTATCAATCAAAGTCTTTTGACTTTTAGTAACCTTTATGTCTCCTGACTCTATAGCCCCCTTTATGTTTATTTTAGTATTCTTAAATGCATTTTTTACAGCTTTATCAATTACAGCTTTTTTCTTTTTTAATGTTTCATTGTCAGATTCAGAGTCTGTTTTAACTCCCTCTATCTCGTACATCATGTCTTTCATTTGGTCAAGAGTTAAATCCCCTGGCTCTAAACCTGTAAGTTCTTGAAAAGATTCTTTTGCAAGCTCATAGTTTCTTTCTGCTTCTAATTCTTTTTCCTTTTTAGAATACTCATCCATTTTCTTTATATCAAAAGGCTTACTTACTTTAAGTTCTCCCTTAGATGGTTTTCTAGTTGGTTGTAATCCCTTGCTTACTTCATTAGCCTTTTCTAAATACACATCAATATCAGCTACATTACTCGGATTAACTTCACTAAACTTTTTAGCAGAATCAGATAAACCTGCTTCTTTACCTTTTAGTTTTTTCTTAATAGCTTTCTGAATTGACTTTGCCTTATCTAACTTTTTAGAATACTCTGCATCATTCATTGCTCTTGTAGTAAAATCTATTACGTCTTGAACTTTCTTGGCGTTATAGAGATTTACATTAGAAACTTTTTTCAGCAACGTGTTGGCTTTTTTAGTAGTAATGTTACCTGCTTTTACAACTAAATCTATAGCATTCTGTAACCCTTTTCTTCTGCTGTTTACATCGTTCTTAGCATCTCTAGCAATCTTCGATTCTTTTTGAAGATCCTTTTTCATTGCAGCATAGTCGCTTTTTACTTTTACTGTAGCAGGTTTACCTATTCTTTTAATACCTAAAAGTTTCTTTGCAGTAGGAGGTTTTATTTCAACACCTAGTTGTTTGCTAACATCTCTAATTATATTTTCTCTTTCTATATCGTTTGACTGTTCAAATAATTTAGAACCTTTTATATATTCAATTGCGTTGTCTGCAACTTTCTGAGGGTTAGTGCTTTCTCCTACGTTTCGGCCTTTTGTTTTCTTAACAATACCATCAACAATAGAGTCTACTCTTTCCTTGTTCACACTCATCACTTCTGTCTCAGAAGTGGTATCAGTTAACTGTTCAGAATCTGTCTTCGTAGTCGTGTCGACATTTTGGTCTGTTTGCGTTTCACTTTCGGTTTCAGTCTGTTGGGTAGTGTCTGACTCAACGTCTCCTTTTCCCACTTCAGGCAGTCCCACTTCGGTTTCTTTCCCAACAGTTTCGCTTCCTGCATCATCCTGTAACACTTGCTTCTCTGTGCTTGGCTCTTGAATGGCATCGTTTTCTTTTTTTAATTGTTCTTGAACTTCTATTTTATCTTTTTCATATAGTGCATCTAGCTGTTGGTCAACAGCTGCTATTTGTTTATCAATGTCTAGTTTTCCAGGGCCTTCTAAGCCTTGTTTTTTATTTATTAAGTTTTGTCTCTCTGTTAATAAATCAGCAGCAGGCTCAATGTTTTCAGTCATCTTAACAGTACCTTGAGTTTTTAACTCAGCTGATTGTGCATTGTATATTTCTGTGTAAGCATTTGAAGCTTCTATTTCAGTTAAAGAACCCTCCTTTACTAAGACGTCTAGTGTGGCTTGTAAATTTTGTACATTTGCTGCAGCTAATCTTACTAAATTCGCTCTCTTGTTTCCTGACAATAATTTCTTAGCGCCTAAAGTTGAAGTAGCTCCTACTGTCATAACAACTGTTTCTGTAATCCCTGCTTTTGTTATTTTATCATTTA
>Ga0209272_10001906_pt1 | contig 12409 bp, 14 predicted proteins | sample tdDd002_FD_187125 | JGI IMG/M metagenome (GOLD analysis project Ga0209272, IMG submission 187125) | Marine sediment microbial communities from the Atlantic coast under amendment with organic carbon and nitrate - tdDd00.2 (SPAdes)... | ecosystem: Environmental > Aquatic > Marine > Coastal >... | reverse complement strand
AGGGTTAGGTGCTCGAATGGAGCGTGCGCTCATTAACTTTATGCTTGACCTTCATACTGGCGAGCATAACTTTACAGAGATTATGCCTCCAATTATGGTAAATAGAGATGCTATGATTGGTACAGGGCAGTTACCAAAATTTGAAGATGATATGTTTCATATACCAAGCAAGGACTTTTTCTTAGTTCCAACTGCTGAGGTACCGGTGACAAATCTTTATATGAATGAGATATTAGGTCAAGATCAATTACCTATTTATCACACTGCATTTACGCCATGCTTCAGAAAAGAAGCAGGTTCTGCAGGTCGAGATACACGTGGACTTATTCGTCAGCATCAATTTAATAAAGTTGAGTTGGTAAAATTTGCCCACCCAAGTACTTCTTATGATGAATTAGAAACCTTACTTGAAGCAGCAGAAAAGGTTCTTAAACTTTTGAAGTTACCATATCGTGTTGTTCAGTTATGTGGTGGAGATCTTGGATTTTCTTCTGCTAAAACCTATGATATAGAAGTTTGGATGCCAAGCTATGGACGTTACCTTGAAATCTCTTCTTGTAGTAATTTCGAAGACTATCAAGCGCGTCGTGCTAATATTAGGTTCCGTGATACAGAAACTAAAAAGGTGAATCATGTTCATACATTAAATGGTTCAGGATTAGCAATTGGTCGTACATTATGTGCCATTATAGAAAATTATCAGCAAGCAGACGGAACCATAGAGATTCCTGAAGCATTAAGAGGTTACATGGGTGGTCTTGAGAAGATTACGAAGTAATTTTTTAGCTAAGAGCATGAAAAACCCCTGAAATGCATTGCATTTCAGGGGTTCATTTTTTAAGTTAAGTTTTTAACTCTAAGCTCTAGGCTACAAGCTTTCAGCTAGAAACGGCTTTAAGCATTTCTAAAGACTTTCTACGAAAGTTTTAATCTTACTAATACCTGTTTTAATCGTATCCATATCAGTTGCATAAGACATACGCAAGTAGTCGTCTTTACCAAATGCAATACCTGGTACAACTGCCAGTTTGTAATCGTTAAGTAGGCGATCACATACTTCGAGTGAAAGACTTTCTTTCGGATTCACTTTATTTCGAATTTTGCTGATATTCATAAAGATGTAGAAGGCACCATCTGGCTCTACAATAGAGATCTCATCAATTTCGTTGAATAGCTCTACACATGTATCACGACGGCCACGATATGTTTCTACCATTGCTTCAATATCTGAGGCACATTCTTCAAGAGCTGTAAGTGCCATGTATTGTGAAATCGTAGAAGGATGCGACACAAGGTGCCCTTGGAGGCTTCCAATTGCTTTTGCCAATGTTTTATTTGTTGCCGTATAGCCAATACGAAGTCCTGTCATTGCTGCTGACTTAGACATACCGTTAATGATAACAGTGATATCTTTGATAGCATCTGAGAGTGACGCAATACTTGTAAAAGTATCCTTGAAACAAATGCGTTCATAGATTTCGTCAGCAAAAATGATGATGTTGTTTTCTAAGCATACTTTTGCAATAGCCATAAGCTCATCTTTGCTATAAACAGCCCCTGTTGGATTAGAAGGATTCGTTATGAAAAGAATCTTTGTTTTATCTGTGATGGAAGCTTTAAGCTCATCAGCAGTTAGTTTAAAGTTATTTTCAAAAGCCGTATCCACAAAGACCGGTACCCCACCTGTCAATTTTATCATTTCAGGATAGCTTACCCAATAAGGCATAGGTACAATAACTTCGTCACCCGGATCAACAAGTGCAATTAATGCATTGGTAATGGCATGTTTTGCACCACTTGATATAACGATGTTTTCAAAATCGTAATCAAGACCATTTTCAACCTTAAGTTTTTTTGCAGCTGCTATACGCAACTCTTTAAGACCTGGTGCAGCATCATATCTTGTTTTGTTGCTGTTGATTGTTTCAATACCAGCGTTTTTGGCTTTTTCTGGGGTGTTGAAATCAGGTTCACCAACACTTAAATTAGTAATTTCAATTCCTTGTGATTTCATTTCTTTTACTTTTGTACTAATGCCCAAAGTTACAGATGGTGTAATTGTTTTCGCTTTTTGTGATAACATGTTAACACTCCTTTATTTCAATAAGTATTATCTACTGTGATTTTATCAAAGAGAATTCCCAATCACCATAAGAATAAATAGGTGTTTTAGAAATATGCTTTTACATATAAGTTGATTTTTAAAAAGACTAATGATTATGAAGACCTTTTTGTGACTATGAATATGGATTCGTTTCTCTTTTTTGTAATTGTAAAAAGGTATTTATAAAATTATATAGAATTAAAGTATAGTTGTCTACAAAATAAGAGAATCAGGTTGAATAATTATTCATCCTATTGGAGTGATCATATGCAACGTGTTTGGTATGTTGTAATTATTCTTGCAGTTATGTTACCAATTCTATATTTTATTGGATTCGCAATGAATGATTTACTAAAAGACATTCGGAAAAAAAAAGACCGTAACCGTCAAAACAATAAAGTTATAAGAATGCAATCTAAACAAGGTCATATAAAACGTGATGTTTCTCAAGTGAACTATTTACGTGCTGTGAAATAAGTCTTTTAATTCATATCGCCAATCATTAGATGTTTTGTTATAATGAGAGAGCTTTTTAAAAATATAAACTTTTTGATCAAATAGTAGGAGGTTGTGATGACTCAATTTGCTCGTCAGACAATCGATAAGAAACAAGTAAAACTATGGAAAATTATTGGTATTATTATTTTTACAGTCACATTGATGAACTTTTCTCTTAAGCTTTCTGAAGGATTGGGCCCAGTTTTTTCTTCTTTGATTGCTCTAGGTGTTATTGCCATAGGAACAATGATTTGTGCACGTATTATATATAATAACTTAGCAGAATATAATTATCGTTTCATTGAAAGAAAAATTATACTCGAAAGACATATTGGTCGGGCTAATTACTCATTGGTTACGATTCCTCTAACAAGTATTCGAAATGTAATTCAGTATAACTTGCTGGAAGGTGGAAAAGCTGTACCGAATCGACACATATTTACCAACAATCGTGATCGAAGTCAATGGTATTGCATACAGTACCAAGATGATGGAATTGATAAAAGTGTGATTATAGAACCTGATGTTGGATTTTTAAAAAGTATTAATGAAAATCTAGATCTTGAAAAGTAATGACATGATATGAATAGATTAATGATGTAAGCGACTTAAAGGGTGATTCTTCAATTGCCCTTTTGTTTTGTTTTCGTGAAAAACAAGAACAGCGTCTAGCTTACAACTTGAGAAAAAGGTGAATTTATTTGCCATTTTGCTCAAGTTATAAGCTAGACATTGGCCGCGCAAAGCGACCACAACAATGCGACAAGCATTGTTGGGTTGTTAGCAGGATGTAGCGCTCTTGAGCAGTTGTTAAATAGGAAGCAAATAGCATTGTTTGTTATTTATAAACTTAAATCAGTCTTGAATTTACCTGGAAGAGAGGATTGCTATGAACCAAGGATTTAATAAAGAACTAGAAAATGTGTTGGATTCTTTTAAAGTAGGATTCCACGTTCCAGGTCATAATCGTGGAAAAATATTTGAGAAACTTGGTTACAAATCAACTTTTTCAACCCAAATGGATACAACTGAAATACCTGGGACAGACAATTTGTTTCAGCCAGAATCATTTATTAAAGAGAGCCAAGAAAGAGCAAGCAAGTGGTTTAAAAGCATACGAACTCATTTTTTAGTTAATGGATCTACCTGTGGTAATTATGCTATGCTTCACAGTGCTTGCAAACCTGGTGATAGTGTAATTATTGGACGTGACAGCCATAGATCTGTATATAATGGTCTATTATTAGGCGATTTGAATCCTATTTATATGTACCCAGAAGTTCAGACTGAAGATCAATTACCATTGGGTTATGAACCTGAGGAGTTAGACCGTCTTCTGCATAAGCACCCAGAGGTAAAAGCTGTTCATATAACACGGCCTAACTATTATGGTGTATGTTCGGATATTGATGCAATTGTTAAAGTGTGTAGAAAATTTGACGTCCTTTTATTGGTTGATGAAGCCCATGGTGCACATTTGCATTTAAGTGCCTTGCTTCCTATATCGGCAGTTGAAGCAGGTGCCGATATGGTGGTGCAAAGTATTCACAAAACACTGCCTTCTGTAACGCAAACGTCTTTACTTCATGTTTGTTCAAATAGAGTTGATCTTAAAAGATTGGACCTTATGTTGCAAATTCATCAGTCTACGAGTCCGTCCTACTTATTAATGAGTGCAATTGATCAGGCGGTAGATATTATTGAAAAACATGGACGTAAATTAATGAAAGAACTGACATCATATATTGAAGTTTTTAAAAATGAATTGAGAGCCATACCAGAAGTATCTATTCTTGATAATGTTGTGGGCGGATATCAGAGAGATCAGTCGAAACTGGTGTTTGGATTTGTTAATCATGGTATATCAGGTATGGAGTTGGAGTGCATACTAAGAGAACAATATGGTATTCAATTAGAAATGTCCAATGCATTTTATGGTGTGGGAGTATCTACAATAAGTCATGAGAAAGTGGATTTTGAGCAGTTGATTGAAGCAATCAAAAATATTGCATCATCTCCTAAGGGAACTTTTAAATCAACTTCAAGTCATATGCTTCCTAAGACATATGATATAGGTAGATCTATACGTCAATCAATATACAGTCCATGTGAAACGATTTTGTTAGATGAGGCAAATGGGCGACTCTCATGTGAGTTTGTAATTCCTTATCCACCAGGAGTACCTGTACTTATTCCGGGAGAGCGAATTACAGCAGAAAAAATAGATTATTTAAAAACACTTTATACTGAGGGGTATACTCTTATAGGACTTTCGGATAAAGCAGGCAATAGCATAGATGTAATTGATCAAAAGGAGGATCATCATGGGTAAATTGATTATTATAGAAGCGGGAGATGGGAGTGGTAAAGCCACTCAAACTAAACGTTTATATGAGCGCTTAAAGGAAAATACTTATAATGTACGAAAAGTTTCGTTTCCGAATTATGAAAGTCCTTCATCTGCTTTAATAAAAATGTACTTAAGTGGCTCTTTTGGTGAAAGGGCCGATGATGTGAATCCCTATGTCGCTTCCACTTTCTATGCAGTTGACCGATTTGCTTCGTTCAAAACAGAGTGGGCTGACTTTTATGAAGAAGATGGTATTGTTTTAGCAGATCGTTATACGACATCTAATATGGTACATCAAGCTTCAAAAATAAAAGATTCAAATGAGCGCGACACATTTATGGATTGGTTATCGGATTTTGAGTTTAATCTGTTTCAATTACCGAAACCAGATTTGGTCATATTTTTAGACATGCCTCCAGAATTTAGTCGCAAATTAATGGAAGACCGTAACAACAAATTTACAGGTGAAGCGGAGAAGGATATTCATGAAAGTGATGAAGATCATTTAATGGATGCATATGTTAATGCTAAGGCAATAGCTGATAAATATGGTTGGGTACAAGTAGCTTGTACCGAAAATGGACGTATTAAAACCATAGATGAAATACATGAACTTATTTATAATAAAGTCAAAGAAATTCTTTAAAAAAACCCTTCAGTTTTGTAACTGAAGGGTTACTTTGAACCCATTAGGTTCCTGCACGTTCCTATGCTATAATTGAAGAGATACAATCCACCAATATGAACAATAATGGGAGGTGCGTGGCAATGAAATTAGTAATAGCCATAGTTCATGATGAAGATTCACATACACTCCTAGAAGCCCTTACAAAAGTAGATATTCGTGTAACTAAATTGGCTTCAACTGGCGGTTTTTTAAGATCTGGTAACACTACATTTTTGATAGGAATTAATCCTGATCGTGTAGAGGAAGTAATAGAAGTCATACGTAATGAATGTAATACACGCACAGAACTAAAATCGATTCCTGTAGCTGGAGATCCCCATGCATTTATGGCAGCTCCTATTGAGGTTACTACAGGTGGAGCGACCGTTTTTGTAGTAGATGTTGAGAAATATATGAAATTGTAACTTTTATTTAAGTAAAATGGATCAGAGGTAAACATGAAATTTAGTCAAATTATTGGGCATGATAAACAGATAAAACATTTAAAGAACTCAATAAATAAGAAGCAATACGTACATGCATATATTTTTAATGGTCCCTCTGGTATTGGTAAAAAACAAGTGGCAAAAGCGCTGATGTCCTCTGTCTTATGTCTTGAATCAGATTTAGAGCCATGCGATAGGTGTGCTTCTTGCGTTAAATTGAAAACTGATAATCATCCAGATATAATGCATATACAACCTGATTCAGGTAGCGTGAAGAATCAACAAGTAGAAGATTTTCAGAAGTTTGTAAATATAAAACCATACGAGAGTAATCATAAAATTATCTTAATTGAAGATGCAGATACCATGACTACAAGTGCACAAAATCGGATTTTAAAAGTTTTGGAAGAGCCTCCTTCATATGTGATGGTTATCTTAATTACGACCAATGTAAATAGATTATTGCCAACTATTCGGTCACGTTGCTTAGGGATGAACTTCCAACCTGTACCACCGGAAATGATTGCAAGTTTTGTTATGGATAACTATAATGTAGATAGGTCTCATGCCAAAGTAATTGCTAGTTTTTCGAAAGGTTCATTTGATGCTGCATTACAAATGCTTGAATCAGAAACATTGAGTGAAGATCGAAAATTAGTAGAAGACTTGTTCGAATCTGTTGTAAATAGAAAAAAGTTAAAACAACTCGAATATGTAACTGTATTAGAGAAGAGTAAAGAAAAAACCTCGGAAATATTAGATTTGTTAACATTTTGGATTAGAGATTTGATTCTGATATCTGAAAAAGCCAATACTGAGCTTTTAGTGAATCAAGACAAAATTATGATATTAGAAGATATTGTTGAGAAAATGAGTACAATCCAATTCTATAGATGTTTTAAAGAAGTAGAAAACGCAAAACGAGCGATACGCGAGCAAGTAAACCTGAGCGCAAACATGGAGTCATTGGTGATCGCTCTACAGGAGGTTAGAAATGGTTGAAGTAATTGGCGTTAGATTTAAGAAAGCTGGGAAAATATACTATTTTGATCCAGATGGAATTGCCATAGAAAAAGATAATGACGTAATTGTTGAAACAGTGCGTGGTGTTGAATATGGTCATGTTGTTGTAGGCATTAAGATGGTTGACGAAGAAGATATCGTTTCTCCTTTAAAGAAAGTTCTTCGTGTGGCAACAGAAGAAGATGAAAAAATACATCTTGAAAACAAATTAAAAGAAGATGAAGCATTTTCTATTTGTTTAGAAAAAATAGAAAAGCATGAACTTGAAATGAAACTAATTGATGTTGAATATACCTTTGATAACAATAAAGTTATTTTTTATTTTACTGCAGATGGACGCGTTGATTTTAGGGAGCTTGTCAAAGATTTAGCTTCTGTATTTAGAACGCGTATTGAACTGCGTCAAATAGGTGTACGTGACGAAGCTAAAATGATGAATGGTATTGGTCCGTGTGGTATTGGACTTTGTTGTGCCAATTGGTTAGGAGAGTTCGATCCTGTTTCAATAAAGATGGCAAAGGACCAAAATCTGTCTTTAAATCCTACTAAAATTTCTGGTATTTGTGGACGTTTGATGTGTTGTTTAAGATACGAATATGATACCTACAAAAAAATATTGAAAGTATTGCCACGGGTCGGCGAAAAAGTAATGACCCCTGATGGTAAAGCTATCGTAATTGATCGAAATGTTTTATTAGAGCAATTAAAAGTTAAATTGATTGTAAGAGAAGCTAAGAATCCAGACGAGTCTCATCAATTAGAAGACGAGCCAATGGTATTTTCGAGTGAAAGAATTCGACGTTTATCTCGCCCGGGTCCTAAAAATGATAAAGGTAAACCTAAATCTGACGCTAAAGATGCTGATAAGAATGCAGTAGCATCTCAACCTACTGAAGACAAAGCTTCTAGCGGAAAAACTGAGAAGAAACCTGAGAAGAAGCCTGAGAAAAAACAAGAGAAAAAAGAAGAGAAAAAAGAAGAAACTGAAAAGGGTAAACCTGAAAAAGCACGACATTCGAAAAAACGCCATGGTAAACCCCACCATGACAAAGGTCGTCATGATAAATCGCGTAATAATAGACCACGTCATGATAAACGTAAAAATGAAAATCAGCAAAAGAAAGATCCAACTACGAATAACTAAGATTAATTACCGATACCTGTTTTGTCGAAAGTCAAAATGGGTTTCGTTTTATGATGAATTAGATTCAAGGAGTTATTATGGAACATGTTGAGCAAAACCTTTTGAAAGAAGGGGAGCGAATAGATGATTTACAAGTGAAAGGGCTTCGTATTATTCAAAATCCATCTGGTTTTTGTTTTGGTATGGATGCTGTTTTAGTTAGTAACTTTGCACGTGTAAAAAAAGGTGCAAAAGTAGTTGATTTAGGCACAGGTACAGGTATCATTCCTATTCTTGTTGCAGGAAAATCTGATGCACATTCTATAACAGGTATAGAAATACAAGAATCAGTGGTTAACATGGCTCAAAGAAGTGTGAAGCTCAATGGTTTAGAGGAGCGTATTCATATAATCCACGATACGCTTTGTAACGTTGAGAATCATGTGAAGGTCAACACTGTCGATGTTGTAATATCGAATCCACCGTATTTTGCTAAAGGTGGAGCTATCGTAAATCCAGGTTCATCTAAAGCTGTTTCAAGACATGAAATACATTGTACTTTGGAAGATGTTATTCAATCATCGGCACGCTTATTAAAGCCAGGTGGAGTCATGTATATGGTCCATAGACCTCACAGATTAGTGGATATTATGTGCACATGCCGAAAATTTAAATTAGAACCTAAATTGATTCAGTTCGTTCACCCTTATAGTGACGCTAAACCTAACATGTTACTTATAAAATGTGTTAAGGGGAGTGGATCAGAGTTAAAATATTTGCAACCCCTTTTTGTCTATCATAAAGATGGTAGCTATACAAAAGAGCTCCTAGCTATGTATGAAAATCAAAGTATTGACCCTATTGAAAAAGGACGTGAATAAGATGTCTGGATATGGAAGTTTATATGTTTGCCCTACTCCTATTGGAAATTTGGAGGATATTACTTTAAGAGTTTTGCGCATTCTTAAAGAAGTGGATTTAATTGCTGCAGAAGATACACGACAAACTATCAAATTATTAAATCATTTTGAGATTAACAATACATTAACCAGCTACCATGAACACAATAAGTATAAAAAAGGACCTAAGATTCAATCCCTTATTGAAGAAGGACAAGATGTAGCATTGGTTTCTGATGCAGGTATGCCAGGTATTTCGGATCCTGGCGAAGAACTCATCTACGAGTGTATTAAGGCAGGTATAGAAGTTGTTGTATTACCTGGAGCATCTGCTGCTATTACAGCACTGGTAGGGTCTGGCATGCCTACAGGAAGATTTGTTTTTGAAGGCTTTTTGTATAAGAAGAAAAATGATCGAAAAAAGCAGATTGAGAGTTTTAAATATGAAGATAGAACACTTATACTATATGAAGCTCCCCATCGTTTAGAGACGACCCTCACTGAACTGATGAAATGTCTTGGAGATATTGACATTATGATAGGACGTGAGCTAACTAAAAAGTATGAAGAAAAATTACGCGGGAAAATATCATCTGTATTGGAACGTTTTGATGAAATGTCTCCTCGTGGTGAAATGGTGCTTATTTTTGAAGGATTAGGTCATGTTAAAGACCAACAGTTTGAGTGGGCAGAATTGTCTATCGAAGAACATGTTCTAAAAGAAATGGAGCAAGGAACGCCTAAAAAAGAAGCTGTAAAGAAAGTGGCTAAACTTAGAAATTTGCCTAAACAAGATGTTTATAAAAGAACCATTGATTTGTAAAATACAAAAACCTCAGGATTATATCCTGAGGTTTTATTTTTGATGGAAATTTAAATATTTCAAACTGAAAACACAAAGTTCGACAAGCTTCATGTTTACATGTTTGACATTTCGTCTAAGCAATCTGGACAAATATTTTTGCCTTTAAGGTTTTTAACACCTTTTGCTTGTCCGCAGAAAATGCAAGCGGGTTCATATTTTTTAAGAATAATAGTATCAGCTTCTACAAAGATTTCAAGTGCGTCTTTTTCGCCAATACTGAGTGTTCTTCTGAGTTCTATAGGAATAACAACACGACCTAATTCGTCAACTTTTCTAACAATACCTGTTGATTTCATTGAAAATCCTCCTTTAGACAAAATCCGACAAAATATGCTCAATTAAATAATAGCAATGTTGGCTTTTATTGTCAATATCTATTTTTTAGGAGACTTCATATTTATTAGTAAAAAATGAACCATGAATTGGATTTTGACATTTCACCCTAAGGTTTTACCTATCCATTTATAATACTTATTATATACAATAAACTCAAAAGAAAGATGACCTACAGGTCATCCTTATTTTTAGAAATATTAGCATTGAACTTATCCAATGTGTTTTTAACTGTTGTTAAAACATTAAATGCTGATGCGATGGTATCTGTAATAGATTGATTCTCTTTTATTACGTCAGTAATAGACTCGCTCGTATCGGCTATGTTGTCTACTGTTGGTCTAAATACTTGTATATCATGAGATACTTCAGTTGTAATTTCTTCAACGTTTTTAGTTATTTTAGGTACTTCATCTAATACTGCATCAATGTTTTCACGGTGTTCTTCAACTAAAGTTGAAACATCTTTAACGGTTATGTAAACTCTTCTTAAAATTAAAACAAGGTACCAGATAGCTACAACCATACCTATCCAAAACAAGGCAAATCCAAAATCTTTTACTGTGAACGTAATCAATGATTCCAAAAGATCATCCCCTTTATATCTCTGTTTTTATACTTGTTAAGTGATTAATGATTTCTATAGTCTATTATAACCCGAAAAAAGAGCTGAAATCATTAAAAGTTTATTTTGGAGTAAAAAGCTTAATAAATATAATACCTATACGGGTACAGATTAAGTCTTCTGAGTTAGGCTACCATTGGTAATGTGATAAGATAAAAGCATTATACTAAGGAGGATTTAAAATTGAAAAACATATCATTTAATGAAGTTTCGGAGCAGTTTATAAAGCAGTTACAAAAAGGTGCTTTTTTGACGGTAAAAAATAAAGATGAAATAAATACCATGACTATTGCTTGGGGAAGTATTGGTTTTATGTGGAATAGACCAATGTTGACAGTAATGGTGCGTTATTCACGACATTCATATGAATTAATAGATCAAAACAATGAATTTACGGTGAGTGTGCCGGCTGAAGGGCAGTTAAAAGAAGCACTTGGATTTTGTGGGACAAAGTCAGGGCGAGACTTTGATAAATTTAAAGAGTGTGGTTTAACTTTAGTAGACAACCCTCACTCAGAAACGCCATTTATTAAAGAATGTGATTTACATTTTGCATGTAAAACGGTCTATAAGCAAGCTATGGAGCCAAGCTTACTAGATCCGAGAATTAAAGAAGAAAAATATACGAATCATGACTACCATGTCCTTTATTATGGTGAAATTTTAGGAGCTTATATAGAAGCTTAATTGTATTGACTCCCTTTATTCTTTGCATAAAAAAACACCTCAATCATTTGAACACTTATGTGCACAATGATTGAGGTGTTATTCATATGGATTTGTCTAATTCATTGGGTATCCCATTTTAAATTTCTTATCGTTTATTTTCACAGACTGTGCTTCAATAAAGAGGGTTTTATCCATCATTTCTAAAACAAAATTTGGATAAGAAACTGCAAATGGACCGGTTTCAATACCATCAATAACCTCGATTGCTGCAAACTCACCAATACCATCACTGTAATAGGTAATAGAATTGATATTTGTAGCTTTAAGGTCCCAATCGTAATGGACTTGTTTGTTTTCATCAATATAGTAAAAAGCAGAAACACCTTCAAAAGTAATATCAATATCATCTCTTTTTTCTTGAAGGGTTTTTAATTTTAACGTGATTGTATCTTTGCGCATATTAATATTCATTTTATTAATAGCTAAAGATTCCATTTGACTCAACAGAGGAATTAGTTTTGTCTGGTTCATAATGTGCCTCCACTTCTGAAACGAATGACCTATTCAACAGTTTCAGTGTATAATTCGGATATAAAAACTTTTTAATATACTTACTTTTATCATAACCATAGGTATTTTACAATAGAGTGTGCTATAAAGCAACAAAAAGAAAACAAGGTTAATCAGATTGTTTTTATATATCAACATATAGATATTATAAAAACCTACCATCTAAACGTATATCAAATACGTACAGTTGCTAGGTTTTTCAACTTACTAAATAGAATTAAATTGCTGGTTAAAATG
>Ga0209272_10001901_pt1 | contig 12429 bp, 14 predicted proteins | sample tdDd002_FD_187125 | JGI IMG/M metagenome (GOLD analysis project Ga0209272, IMG submission 187125) | Marine sediment microbial communities from the Atlantic coast under amendment with organic carbon and nitrate - tdDd00.2 (SPAdes)... | ecosystem: Environmental > Aquatic > Marine > Coastal >... | reverse complement strand
TGATGACGTGATCAATTTTGTTGTGGGAAAGGTGTTGAACCTTTTGGGAAGAAGGCATGACCTGTTTGAAAGCTGGGGAAAGAGGGAAGTATAACGTGGAATTTCTGGATACGTTACAGAATAAAAAACTCCGCAGCATTGCCGAAAAAGTTTGCAGCAAAGTTCCCGTCAACAAAGAAGATGCCCTTTACATGCTCACAACCGACCACATCCTCGACCTTGGCGCCATTGCCCATCATATCCGGACCAGATTGCACGGAAACCTTGCATACTATGGTGTAAACATGAATCTTAACTACACCAACATATGCGAGCTTCGATGCCCGTTATGCGCCTATTCCTGTGATGAAAACGACGAAAACGCGTTTCTGCTTTCCATAGACGAAATTGACCGGAGGATACGAAAGGCTTCTTTGATGGGAATTGATGAAGTTCACATCGTGGGCGGGCTCCATCCCGATCTTGGTATCGATTATTTCGAGCAGATGTTAAGACGCATAAAAAAGATAAAACCGGATATTCATATTGTTGGTTTTACTGCGGTTGAATACGATTATTTTGCGAAAAAAAACAAAATTTCCCTTGAAGAAGTGTTCAAACGGCTTATGGATGCCGGCGTCGAAGCACTCCCCGGGGGCGGTGCTGAAATTTTTTCGCCCCGGGTCCGCGATATCATCGCGCCGAAGAAAATATCAGGGTCAAAATGGCTGTCCGTAATGCGGACAGCGCACAAAATGGGTCTTAAAACCAATGCCACCCTGCTGTATAACCATATCGAGACCCCGGAAGATATTGTGGATCACCTTTCACAGATCCGCGATCTGCAGGATGAGACCGGGGGATTCAAAACCTTTGTGCCCTTACAGTTTCACGGAGAAAACACAAAAATTGACCCACGCCCATCGACCTCCGGTTACGACGACATCAGGCTCTATGCTGCGAGCAGGATTTTTCTTCACAATGTCCCCCATCTAAAGGCATTGTGGATGTATCTGGGTGATAAAATGGCTCAAGTACTTCTCCGGTTCGGCGTTGATGATATCGGCGCAACGTATCACAATGAAAAAGTGGTTCATGCTGCCGGTGCACAAACACCCGATTTTGGATCCGAGCCGTTTTTAAGAAGACTTATCCATGAAGCCCAACTCATACCTGAACGAACAACAGCCAGTTACCGCAGTTCACCGGGCAGCCTGAAAAAGGAAATTGTATGAGGCTCGGGTATATCGACTATCTTAACTGCTATCCCTTTTATTACCGGATGTTTGAAAAAAAACCTGTCCCAGGAATCAGCATCTATCCGGGGTACCCGTGCATGCTCAATAAAATGATGGCGGACCGGCAACTCGACATGAGTCCCATTTCTTCCGCAACCTGTGCGGAAATTGCTGACGATGTGGCCCTCCTTCCCCAATTCTGTTTAAGTTCGGTGGGATATGTGGGATCGGTGATTCTTACGAGCAAAATTCCCATTGAAGAATTGAATCACAAGAAAGTGGGAATTACCAGCGCATCTCATACGTCAGCGGTGCTGTTAAAAATTCTTCTTAAAAATTATTACAATGCAGAGCCGTTTTACATACCCACCGATCCGAGGCCGGTGCTTAAAGATATGGATGCCGCTCTGGTGATCGGCAACGATGCCATGGCAATATCCTCTGAACCGGCATCCTATAGTTATGACCTTGGGGACCTGTGGCTTCGCAAGACCGGTTTCCCTGTGGTATTTGCCGTGTTTGCAGTCAGAAAAAGCATCGTTGAAAAATACGCGTCGGAAATCAGAGCGGTGGTTTCCTCATATCACAGCGCTTTGCGCCACCTCAAAGAGGATAAAGAGCAGGTCGTTTCAAAGGCAAGCGCAAAATATCCGGATATTATTTACGACATAAACAGCTACTTTGACCTGTTGCAGTTTAAGTTCGACGAGGATTTGAAAGATGCCTTGATGTTTTACTATTCAATGGCCGGAGACATGGGTCTGATAAAAAAGGTGAAAGGCTTAAAATATTTGTCTTTTGAATAGAAATGGAGGACATAATTCAAAACAGCGATCTTTATCATAATATATGCGAGGGTAACAGAATCACCTCCAAAGAAGCTCTGGATCTATTTTCCTGGGACATCATCGATCTGGGGAACGCCGGAGATATGAGAAGAAAACTGACATTCCCCAAAGAAAAGGTCGGATTCATCGTCGATCGGATTGTGAACTTTACCAATATTTGTGAGGCGGCCTGTGCTTTCTGCGCATTTCATTCCCGGGCAAATCTCATTCAATCTTATGAACTGACCATTGATGAAATTTGCCGGAAGGTTGAAGAACTGGTTGCTGTTGGAGGAACCCAGGTGATGCTTCAGGGCGGACTTCACCCCGATTACACACTGGATACATACATCCACATGGTGACGTCCGTGAAAAAACGTTTCCCGGAAATCTACCTTCACTCCTTTTCTCCTGCGGAAATTGTGCATATTTCGCGGAAAAACTCGCTGTCGACAGATGATGTCGTAAAAGCATTAAAAGAAGCCGGCCTCGATTCCGTACCGGGGGCATCAGATCTTTTGGTTGACAGAATCCGCGCCAAGGTGAGCCCGAAAAAAAACACCGTGGATGAATGGCGGGAGGTCATACACTCGCTATGCAAAAATGAAATGAAGTCATCAGCGACCATGACCTACGGCATGGGAGAGACTCTTAAAGAGAAGATAGAACATCTTAAGGTCATCCGCGATGTTCAAGACCGAACCGGCGTTTTCCAGGCGTTTATTCCCTGGTCTTTTTCACCTCCAAGGACGCAAATGGCGGATCTCCTCCCGGCAACGGGTATGGATTATCTTAAAATCGTGGCCATCTCGAGGATATTCCTTGACAATATCACCCATATTCAGGCGGGATGGCTGACCGAAGGTTTGAAGCTTGCACAGATCGCCCTGACCATGGGAGCCAACGACATGGGCGGAGTGCTCATGGAAGAGGTTGTGGTAAAGGCTACAGGAATAACAACCCGGACCCACCAAAAGGAGCTTGTCCATATCATTAAAAACGCCGGAAAGATTCCTGTTCAAAGGGATTCTGTATATCAGGCCCTAAGGAATTTCCGGTGAACATCAGCTTGGGTGGGCGTTTTATAACGAAGTATTGCATCTTCATTAACCGTTTAAATTCTGAATAGATTCCCACGGGCATACGCCCGTGGTCCTCTGCCAATTTTGGAAAGAAGCATCATGACAACACTCGATATTGCTTTTTCAACATGCCCCAATGATACCTTTATATTTCATGCAATGCTTCACGACGCTATCGATACGGGAAATTTGCGCTTTATTCCCCATATGCACGACGTGGAAGATCTTAATAAAAAAGCTTTTTCTAAAACATTTGATGTTTCAAAGCTTTCCTTCTATGCCTATCTTAAACTAAGACAAAACTACGAAATCCTTGATGCAGGATCGGCTCTGGGGTATGGATGCGGACCGCTTCTTGTGGGAAGGTCGGCTGATCTATCCTTGCCCGAAGCAAAAATCGCCGTACCCGGTGAATATACAACCGCACATCTTCTGTTAAAACTGTGGCGTCCTGAAATTCACAACGTCGAAATAACCCGGTTTGACAACATCCTTGAAAAGGTACAAATCGGAAAATATGATGCCGGGCTGATCATTCACGAGGGCCGGTTCATCTATCCGGAATATGACTGTGTCGAGATCGTTGATCTTGGCAAATGGTGGGAAAGTGAAACAGGGCTTCCGATCCCTTTGGGCTGTATCGCTGTCAGAAAAGATCGTCCAGCCATCGATCTGAAAAATGATATTGAATCTGTGCTTCGGAATTCGGTGCAATATGCTTTGGAAAACAGACATGCGTCCAGGGAATTTGTAAAATTACATGCCCAGGAAATGGATGATCGGGTCATTGACGGACATATCGACCTGTATGTCAATAATTTTACCGTATCACTTGGAGAAACCGGTGAAAAAGCGATACAAGCCCTTGAGGAGATGGCACGGTGGAAAAAAATTTTGTAACTGCAATGGTCATGGCCACCCTGCTCGAAGCAAAACCGTTTGTTCAGGGAATGTCTTTGAAGGAAACCCGGAACGCACCGTTTCGGCTATTTCAAAATGATGATGTTCTCTTGATCATTTCGGGCATCGGCAAAGCAAATGCAGCCATGGCAACCGCCTATTGCTGTCACAAGTATACGCCTGCCTGCATCTGCAATCTGGGTGCGGTGGGAGCAGCAGGCATTGGTCATTCTCTGGGTGAAATATTTCACATTGATGAAATTATCGAATACGACAGACCTGAACTGAAATCAGGAACACCCCGCATTCATAAACCGGATACTATAGATGGGTTCCGGACCGCAAAACTCGCCACCAGCGACCGAGCGATTCTTGCTCCAGACGAACGAAAAAAAATCTCCAAAAATGCCGACCTGATCGATATGGAAGGGGCCTCAGTGGTTCAGGCGTGCAGGAAGTTCCGGACAAAATGCTTTATGTTTAAATTTGTCAGTGACACACCGGAGCATACAAGAAGTGAAAATATCGTTGAAAATATCAGAGGGTATCGCGCTTTTTTTTACGCGTATGTTTGGGATTCCGTGATGCCTTTTTTTACATAGCAATTTTATTGTTGAATCACAAAAGCACCTCGGCATCCATCCGTCAGAGTGAAGCAAGCGGTTACGCGCAACCCATCTTTTGGAATGAAAACAGCCTTATTTACCACAGCATTTTTTATGCTTAACGCCGCTTCCGCACGGGCAGGGGTCATTGCGCCCGACTTTTTTTTCGGAGACCTGTGGTTTTGGCGGATTCAATAATCTTTCTAAATCGGTAATATCTTCCGGTTTATCCGGTTCCAATCCGATTGTATGTTGCCACCCGTTTTCTTCAAAGATTGATGCGACTTCTTTCAATCTATCTTCTGTTTGTACACAAACAACAGCAGGGTTCTTTTCAGTACCCAATTTTCCCGTCTTTTTACCATTGAATATTTTTGCCATTTTTTCACCGATAAATAAATATTATAGGATTCCTCTACCGCCTAACGAAGAGCGTTTATCCATTATCCCATAAACCTTAAACTTGGAAATATAAAAAATCAAGCTGTTAAAGCGGATGATCTCGTAAAAAGTGCAGACTTAATCTCTTCATGGAATTGACAGAGTCAATCATTTTCTGCCCAAGTATTGAAATTATCAATTTTACATATCGCCTATCCTTATACTATATATCTCCCAGTTAAAATCTGAAGATCTCTGCAGCCCCGTTGAAACGGGATTTGCGCCCCGGTTAAGCAGAAAAGATCAGTAGGTTTCATGGGGTAAACTTCGTTTCAATAAACTTGCGGGGAATGTGCTCGCTGTTGCAGTTCATGTTGTGTGAAATGGAAATTTTAAGGCCTCATCGGGGTGTCAAATTCAACCTGAACCTGGAAAATTTGGAAATGATGCGTTCAACAATGAGTAAAGCAGGTGGAACGATTGCCGGCCGAAAAGGTGAAGGGCTTCATAGCCTGAGAAATATCTTTTTATCCACTCCGAGTTACAACCTTTCCCGTATCTTTTTGAGTGTTATTTTTCTATGGTCCGGAATCTCCAAGCTAATGGCCCCCCAATTTTTTGCTGTTATTATCGAAAATTATGGTTTGTTGCCCGATCCCTTGACCATGCCTGCGGCCATTGTCTTGTCCATAATAGAAGTTCTCGCGGGACTGGGACTCTTGGCCGATATCCGTGGATCTCTGGCTGTCGTCACCGGCTTATTGGCGTCATTTATGGTAATTTTGAGTTATGGTGTCTGGCTGGGACTCGATATCGATTGCGGATGTTTTGGTTCCGAAGATCCGGAAATCGGGGCCTTTAGTGGACTGCGTACGACCCTTTTTCGGGATATAGTGATGATGTTGGTTATCTTTTACCTTTATTTTTGGCGTCACCTCCACGGCATGACGCCAAAATCGTTAACAAATCTGGTTAGAAGCTTTAAAAAAAAGGAGGCGTGATGGTGCAAATCGGAAAAAGAGTTTTCAGCCTTATGGTCGCTGGACTGTTTCTTGTGGTCCTGACAAGTCCGTGTTTAGCCAAAAACAAATTTGAAAAAGAGGTCGTAAAAGAGCAGGAAGCCGTCAAGTTGGTCCGTGAAGTTCAGCAGGGCGGTTACGACGTGATCACAGCCAAGGAGCTTAAAGGCCTGATCGATTCCGGCAAGGATATTCTTATTATCGACACCATGCCCTATGATGCCAGTTATAAAAAAACGCATGTCCCTGGTGCAAAGCAGTTTTTGTTTCCCATTCCCGAGATGAAAGCGTGGGATACCAAAGAGACGGATGGCAAAACCCTTGACGATTTCAAGGCGCTGCTCGGTCCCGACATGTCAAAAACCATCGTCATCTACTGCGGATTCGTCAAATGTACCCGAAGCCACAATGGGGCCATGTGGGCCCAGAAGCTGGGCTACAAAAATGTTTTCCGATTTCCCGGGGGAATTTTTGCCTGGAAAGGTGCCAAATACCCCATAGAAAAAGTAAAATAAGGATTCAAAATGGGTTTAGGACACACACCTCCAACCCGTGATATTTCAAGTTCGGGGTAATATGTCTTTAAGAATTTATTATGATACGACCGAACCCAAAAAATTTCCGTTTGGACCGCAGGGTGGAAGCACTGATTAAGAAAATCCGGCAATTGCCCGACACGCTTCAATCCTAAGCGACTGTTTTATATTTTACCGATGGAATACCCTACACCACTTTGATGAAATATCTTGACCTTAGCATTAAAGTAGAAGAAGAATAATAGCATACAACAATTCCAACCATGGAGCATTCATACAGTGAAACTGAACCTTTTCAAAAAGCCGACCCTGCTAAGTCTGTCAAAAACGTGCGGTTGAGCCGCAAAAATCGACCCGGTCGGGCTCGGAAATTTGTTGGCAGGTCTACCCAAAAACGAAGATCCCAACTTGTTGGTGGGCTATGAAACCAGTGATGATGCCGGCATTTATCGATTGACCGACGACCTCGCCGTCATTATGACTGCCGATTATATTACGCCACCGGTAAACGATCCGTATGTATTCGGCCAGATTGCGGCCGCCAACGCCATCAGCGATGTTTATGCCATGGGCGGTCGTCCTATCGCCTGCCTTAATCTGGTCAGTTTTCCCGCTAAGAAGCTGCCTTTTGATGTCCTGCACCAAATCGTCGCCGGCGCTTTAAGCAAGATTACCGAAGCAGGAGCGGTGCTGGCAGGGGGGCATTCCATCGAAGACGAAGAACCCAAATTCGGGTTGGCGGTGACCGGCGTCGTACATCCCGACAAGTTCTGGACCAACCGGGGCGCCCGGCCAGGAGATGTGTTGATTCTCACCAAACCCATCGGAAGCGGCGTACTGTTTAATGCCAATTTGAAACAATGGGTCTCCAAGAAGGCCATGGATGCCTGTGTGGCAGCCATTTCAACCCTCAACCGAACCGCTGCTGAGGTCATGGCGGGTTTCGACATACATGCCGCAACCGATGTAACCGGATTCGGGTTGTCCGGACACGGCTTTGAAATGGCCAAAGCTTCTGAAGTCTGCCTGGAAATCGAAGTTTCCCGTTTGCCGATCATGGACGAGGCACTGGCGGTCTATAAAAAAGGGATGAGAACCGGCGTAAATGCTGACAACAGAAAGATGGTGGAAAAATATATGCGGTTTGAGGCCGATCTCCCCATCTGGCACCAAGAGATTGTATTTGACCCGCAAACCAGCGGCGGCCTTTTAGTGGCGCTATCCGAAGCCCAGGGAGAAGACCTCATCAACGCTTTTGGCGCAGCAGGCGTGGCCGCGGCAAAAATCATCGGTCGCATTCGTGAGGTGAAAGCGGCGACGTATCTGGTATTTAAGTAAAGAATCCGGGCTAAAGGTTCTCTACTTTCTCGGTGATAATCTTGGGCAAAGGTATCGCCTTCCAGGTATGATCGATGGCCACAAAGGTAACACTCCCTTCAGCCAGCAAGCGCGTTTCTGGAGGTCGATAAAAATGGAACTGAAAAATGATGGCTTTTTCCCGGATTTCTTTGATGGAGGTATGCATCTCTAGCAAATCCCCATAATAGGCCGGGGCTAAAAATTGGCAGTCGGCAGCCACTTTGGGCATACCGAATTTTTCTTCCTTGTTTCGAAAAAAAGTGCCGGGGTTTATGCCGATATGACGCAGGAATTCTTCAATACCCTGATGAAAATATCTGAAATAGGCGACGAAGTAAACAACACCATAGGGATCGGTATCACCAAAACGAACCTGAACTTGGGTTTTATGAACGAGCATTTTTCCCTCCTGTAGATTACAACATAACTATTTTCTTGAAAAATTTATGCGTTGTGTTTAGAAGTTTGCAAAGGATTCAAATTTCCAAACGATTGTGGTTATAAATACAACAAAGAGGTCATGATGCGATTTTTCAAACATTCTATTCTGGTCTGCCTGCTTGTCTTTATGTACATAAACCCGCCGGCCCGGGCGGCTGGAGATATCGGGGTAGAGCTGGTTCGCCTGAAAACCACCGATGGAATACCGCTAACCGGTGTGATGCGAACGCCCCATAAGGCCCAAAAAAATGCCGGGGTGGTCATGATTCACGGCTACAGCGGCAATTTTTATTCGGGCATCATGAGCTTTCTGCCCAAAGCGCTTGCAGATCGAGGGTTTACCACCCTTGCCCTCAATATGCGTGATCATGATCGGGGTCCCAAAAAGAACCGTTTTGAAGACAACCGCCATGACATTGCAGCGGCAGTCCATAAAATGGCACAACTTGGATATAACTCCATCTTTCTCTACGGTCACAGCATGGGAACCAACCGGGTGCTATACTATCTGGCAAAAACCGGAGATTCCAGGATTAACGGCGCGCTGTTAAGCGGTCCTCCGGGCAATCTGTTCGAGTGGAATATCCATATATTCGGTATCGAAACTGCAACCCGCGTTCTCCGTCAGGCCCAAGATTTGATGGCCAATGGAAAAGGAGGCCAATGGATGCTCATCGATCTCGGCCCTTTGGGGAAGGCGCTTTACACCGCCGAGCACGTTGTGAGCCTTAGAGGACCGGATACAGTCTCTGACCCATACCGGAACATCGCCCGAATTTCCAAACCGGCTTTCATTGTTCACGGCCTTGCTGACCGACTGGCCAATCCTGACATTGCTGACCGGCTCCGAAGCAGCGGAACGTCCGCCTCCGAGGTGACGGTGCTCAAAATACCCGACGCCAATCACCGTTTCAGCAATCACCAAGAAACGCTTGCGAACGTTCTATCCCGGTGGATGATTGAGCAGATCAATCCTTAATATAATTGTTCTAATTCACGGATAAGTCTTTTAATTTCTTTTTTTGTCAATTTAAGTTTAACTTTCCCTCCGCCGGGATGGGCAAGACTTAACGTACAGCCATCTCTATGTTCATCCACCTCCCATTTTTGTCCTTTGGGAAATACAGCGGATTTGTCCAGCCAGTCGTCCGGGTCAAATTCTGCAATCTGGATGAGAACGCCGAAGGCATCTTTGGGATGAATAAAGATCTCCTTCCAGAAATCGGCATATTCATTATACCCGAAATAAGGAATATTATGATCCTCCAGCTTCTGCATGGCTTTTTGGATATCCGGGGCCTGCAGGGAAATATGGTGAAGGCCGCCGTTTTTATTTTTTTTAAAGAAATTGGACAGAAAACTTTCCTCCCCGGTAGAACTTATCAACTCGAGACGAGAGAGGTCTCCAAATGAAAAAATTTGCCAATGATATTTCAATTTATGGTTTTTATCGCCCGCGCCGGGGATCGCCCCGAGTATATCTTCAAAAAAATGGCGTGCTTTTGCATAATCATTCGCGGCGATTGAGATATGGTCGATCCTTGAAATCATTTAAAAACTCTCTTGAAGACTGTTTCGAACTTGAGAGTAAATACCCGGAGCCATAACCAGAAGGCGGTCATTGATCTTTTGCCCATTCAGATATTCATTGATGAAAAAGTCGCTCCCATCCATCTTGCAGATTTTTCCGCCGGCCGCCTCAAGAATAATGCCGGCGGCTGCAAGATCCTGATAGGACTCATTGGCGATCACGGCAGCTTCTGCACGACCCATGGCCACATAACATATGTGGGCGCCGGTGCAGCCCAGATCGCGGATTTTTCCCGGAAATGTTGAACGGTAACGGTGGTGAAATCGTGAATACGTGAAGAGAAGGCTCTCGTCGTTGATATTCTTCAGATCTGAAACGCGAATTTCTTCATCTCCCAGAAAAGCATTTTGGTCGGCCCGTGCATGAAAAAGATCGCCGGTTGCAGGCATGTAAAACACGCCGAAAATCGGCCAGAAATTTTCAATGAGCGCCAGAGAGATACCCCATATGGGAATGCCCGCCTGAAAGTTGGCCACACCGTCCAATGGATCGAATATCCAGATATAGCGCTTTTCATCATGGGTATAATCCGTGTTCGTTTGATTGTTTTTAAACACCTGGTGTTCAGGAAAACGATTGTCCAGTTGATCCTGAAAAAATTCCATCAGGTGGGAATCCGCCTCTGTAACAAGCTCTTCGTCGAATTTAATACGGGAATTCCCTTTGCCATAATACAACAGCGCCTCTTCACCTGAACGGCGGATCACTTCCATTGCGAATTGAGTCAACACTTCAATCCCATGACGTTTTTTAGCAGTCATCTGCCCTCCTTATTTAAACGTGCCGATCCATCTTTATAAAAAGTGGAAGAATTAAAAAACCTAAAAATCTCCCAGGGGCCTTTTAAAGGTAAATTGGGCGGGATCTTTCACCAGCTTTTGGGATGCTTCTTTGGTATTGTTCCCCAAGGCCGAGAAGGGGAGAGATACAATAAAAACGGCGCATCCCAAGACGGTGGCAACGATTCCCAACGGTCTGACAAGCACAAGATCAGCGGTCATGGCGCCGGCGGTATTTTTCTCATCCAGGGACGCCTCCCGTGCCAAAACGGAAGTCCCCATTGGAACCAGAACAAGCGTTGCAATCAAAAAAAATACCATGGATTGTTTTGCAATTTTATGCATATTCTCCTCCTTAAATCGGTTGTAGAATTTCCGAGATGTTTATTTTATCTCCTTTTTTCGGGTGTTAATATAAAGTTGTGGTGCTGATAGCCCAGGCAGGATATTTGGATTTTTTTCGGGTGTGCGTTTTGAGAGTATGATGACGTTAATTTTTTGAAAACCGACGATGCGCATAACTTATTTAGAAATGGTTGAAAAATATCGACATTAACGCTATATTTTGGAAGGTTTTATAAAGAACGCTGCACGATTTTATCCGATTTCAATTGCAATGGGATTGAATCGAAATGTTTTTAAAATATCTAATTTTCACGGATAGTTTCCAGATAACAGCTTAAAGAAAAGCCGGTTGGCTGTCAAGAAAAAAGCCACCGCTTACCATCATGCTTTCTTTATACCCATAACAACAAGGCACTTAGCCCAGTGACATCCGCTTCGATTTACATAGAGGTCGCCATTGCCCTTCCGGTACATAACACGTATACATACCGGGTTCCGGAAGGCCTTTCAGCGCTGGCCACCACAGGAAAAAGGGTCCTTGTTCCGTTTGGTCGGCGCAGGGTAACGGGATATATTTTGGGTTCCTGCAAAGAAATCCATCCGGAAGAGATAAAAACGGTTCTGGATATCCTTGACGAATCGTCGCTGTTTCCGTCATCCATGATACCTTTCTTTAGATGGATTGCCGATTACTACATGCATCCCATCGGAGATGTCATCAAGAGCGCACTGCCGAGCGGACTCAATGTTTGCGACGACCACATTGTGAGTATTACGGCAAAAGGGGAACAAGCCCTTGTCAAGAATTCGGTGACACCTTTGGAAAGCGAGATTTTAAATCTGCTGACCACAGCACCCTGCCGCCTAAAAGAACTCCGAAAAAAACTCCACAAGCAAATCCCCAATGCCCTGATGTATGCCATGGAAAATCGAGGACATATTGAGCACTCATGCAAACTTAAAGGTGGAACAACAAAGCCGAAGGTAGAACGGCATGTGGCGTTGACCGGTTCAAATATGCCCGTGGACGGTCTTTCCAAATCAAGAAAAAAAATCCTTGAGATGATCGAAGCGCAGGGTGAAATCTCGGCGAGAAAATTAAAGGCCATAGTTCCGTCTGCCCCGAACTTAATCAAACATTTAGAAGCGGACGGTTATATTTCAATTTTTTATAAAAGGGTTTATCGCGATCCCTTTGGTGAAACCATCAACTCGGACATCCCGCACAATCTTACCCAAGAACAGACAACTGTGGTCTCCACCGTAATGGCATCTCTGGGTCGAAAATTTTCAACCTACCTTTTAACCGGCGTGACCGGCAGCGGCAAGACCGAAGTTTACATGCAA
>Ga0209272_10001900_pt1 | contig 12430 bp, 9 predicted proteins | sample tdDd002_FD_187125 | JGI IMG/M metagenome (GOLD analysis project Ga0209272, IMG submission 187125) | Marine sediment microbial communities from the Atlantic coast under amendment with organic carbon and nitrate - tdDd00.2 (SPAdes)... | ecosystem: Environmental > Aquatic > Marine > Coastal >... | reverse complement strand
GTGATATTAATCCACTCCGCTTTTTCAGGCAAATAATCCTGAATCAACTCCTTATGACGAACTCCACCCGAAAAGAAACGAGACTCAGCAATATGTTGAATCGCCTCTCTGTTCAGGTTGGGATGTGGCATATCTGTTATGCCGATAACGACAAATTTAGACATCGCGACCCACTTTTAATTCTTTAGCATCATCCAGACTTAATACCGAATTGACAATAGTTGCTGCCAGAGTAGAGCCACCTTTTCGTCCTTCGATTATCACTGCAGGTAGTTTTGCAAAACTCTTCACTCGATGCTTCGACTCTTGTACATTAACAAAGCCTACCGGTGATGCGACAATTCCCATTGGTGAGAACTTTTTTGAACGCATAAGTGCTGTCAGTTCAATAAGTGCCGTTGGTGCATTACCAAATACATAAAGCGCATCAGGATGATCTTCAACAGCAAGTCGAATACCCGCTTGTGTGCGTGTTATTTTATGTTTTTCAGCCAATTCTGCTACACGAGGGTCGTGTAAATAGCATTTTACTTCAATACCCATTCGCTCGCAAGCTGCCTTGCGAATTCCAGAGGTAATCATGGTCACATCAGAGATTATCACGCCTCCATTTTTCAACTTCTCGTGCCAAACATTCAAAGCATCGTTTCGCACTTTCAACAAATCAACCATTTGGAAATCTGCTGAAGTATGAATCAAATGTAAGAGTGCCCACTTGGTTTCCAAAGGAATATCCTTTCCTTTTAACTCCTCAGCAATGGTTGCAAAACTCTTTTGCATAATTTGTGGTCCTGGCTTACCATTCTCACTGTATTTTCCGTAATAACCTCGTGGGGTTATAAATTTATTATTTTTCGATATGTACGATTGTGAATTTCCTATCACAACTAATGAGAACATATCCACCCTCTCGATATCAAAATCAGCTAAAGTGCTAATCTCAATGTGCTCCTCATCACGTCCAACCTGACGGACAATAGCAACAGGTGTTTCCGGACTACGTTCCTCAAGAAAAATTTCCTGCAGACGATAAATTTGCCAGTAACGTCCCTTGCTTTTAGGGTTATATAAAACAGTCACAAAGTCGCCATAAGCAGCCGCTTTAATACGTCTTTCGATCAACTCCCATGGGGTTAATAAATCTGATAAAGAAAGGATAACCGTATCGTGACCAATAGGAGCTCCCAGTTTTGCAGCTGCAGCCTGAAAAGCAGAAATACCTGGAATCAATTCGATATCAACATTCGATTCGCGCTTCTCAGCCATCTCGTAAATCAGTGGCGACATACCATAGATGCCCGCATCACCAGAACTGATCACAGCTACCTTTTTTCCTTGTTCAGCATACTCAAAAGCAATCTCAGCTCGTTGAGTTTCCTGTTTCATACCTGTATCCAAACACTCTGTCCCTTCCTGAAGGAAAGTTTGAATAAATTGGAAATAGTACTTATAACCAATCACCACATCTGCCTCTTTAATGGCATCGATAGCTGGATTTAAAAACATATTTGGATCTCCAGGACCCAAACCAACGATATATATTTTTCCTTGCATTTTTTTTAGATATGAGATTTCAGTTCCGAAAGCTTTCGGAATGAGATATTAGAATAAGCTCTAAATCACTCATTTACACATTCACTTTAACTTTTTAAGACTATACTCTTTTTAACGCTGTCAAAAACGACTTCGTCGCACGCTAACAGGTTTCATCACTCATTAACTTTAACCTTTATCCTTATTCTCTTTACCCTTTTTAAGCTTCTTCAGGATAATGATGGTGAAATAAGGGATTCTTCTGTCACGAAGCACTTCTGCATCATCTGTGATAAACTCCTTATCCGTTCCCAGATATTCTCCGTAGAATAATTCTGGCTGATGCTCTAAAATAAAGTCCGCAATCCAAGTCTTTACTTTAGAAACCTTCATCAACACAATTGTATCATTTTCTTCCAATCGCTTTAATAAGTCTTCACGGCTATCCACATTCGGATCTACCAGAATCTTATCACTCAATGTGCAAATCGGTAGTTTTGATTTTGCTCCTGCTAAAATAAATGCTGGTACACCAGGAATCATTTCATAAGAAATATCATTAGCTTTAAGATGCTTTAAGAGATAAGCAAAAGTGCTGAAGAAAGAGATATCTCCCTCACTCACTACTGAAACATGAAGATCCTGATTGATATCTTCCTGTATCTTCTCATATAAGGCATAATACGCCCCTTCGGCTTCTGATCTGTCATAAGACATTTTCAGAGGAATAGGGTGTAGTTGCAAATCGTTTAAACCTAATTCTTTCAAAATAGGTAATGAAAAACTTGAATTCCCTTTGGTCTCTGAAACACTGGCTGGATAATAAATCTTATCGGAGTGCTGAAGTGTTTTTAGTGCTTTTATTGTAATCAATTCAGGATCGCCTGGTCCTAAAGAGACACCATATACTTTACCTGCCATATTCTAATGCTTATGATCGTGTGAATGTCCGTGATGATGATGTCCATGAGAGTGATCGTGTCCATGGTGATGGTGGTGATGCGAACAGGCAGAAGGATCTCTGCTTTCAATTAAATCCACCTTACCTTCTTCCACTGCTTTTAATCGCAACATCAGAATATCAATTAGCATATCACTTTCGCCAATTTTAGGACATAGAATAAATTCCTTTTCAGGATGCTTCAATTTGAATTCCTCAATGCTTCTGATTGCATTATCCAGATAAACGCCTGGAAAGAAAATATAAGGTAAAGCGATAATTCGCTTGTAGGATAACTGATCTAAAACAGCCAAAGCATTATCTACCGAAGGGAAAGTCATTCGAGAAGTAAAGGCATTGATCATGAATGGCATCTTCAATTCTTCCTGAGCCAATCGAGATAATTTCAGCATATCACCATTAGAATCGGCCATAGAAGCACCAATTCCAATTGGAAAAAAGGCTGTATCGCTCATGTCTTCATCAGAGATGCTCTTTTTGATTAAATCAATTGACAAATCAACCATTTCATCACAAACACCAATATAGTTGGCCAGCTTAATACTCACTTCATGCTTTTCCTGAAGCCCGTGAAGCATATTCGGAATATCAGAAGCTATATGAACACCATTGAATAAGAAAACCGGTACAGCAATTATTTCTTCCACACCTTTAGCTTTAAGCTTGCTTACGCCCTGCTCAAAATTAGGTTCCGAAAGTTCCAGAAAACCATATTCAACTTCATAATCGGTGATGGTACTGGCAAATTTCTCTGCAAAAGCCTTAAAAGCTAATTCTCCAACCTGGACACGAGTACCGTGTCCGCACAGTAATATTCCTTTCATTTTTATTAGTATTGAGTAATTAGTATCAAGTATATAGATGATTTACAGCTACTCTATTTGTTCAACCCTTTCAGGGCTGTAAATTTATTTTCATTTTTACCGCGGGCTACATCGACCTTATCGTAATTGATAATTCATAATTACGCCTTAATAAGCCATCTGAGCTTCTTCAGCCACAGCCATTAGTTTATCTGATATAGAAACCACTTCCCCCACAACCATAATGGCTGGTGGACGAAAGTCTAGTTCTTCCATTTTTGCTACAATATTGTGTAATTCACCTTTTACAACTTCCTGCTCCGGACAAGTCCCCCAACGAATTAAGGCAACCGGCGTTTCTTTTGAGCGCCCGTGTTCCATCAAATTATTAATGATAGTTGGAGCATTGGTTATACCCATATAGAATACAAGCGTATCGATACCTGTTGAGATTTTATCCCACTGCAAATCTCTTGAGCGACTCACCGGAGGATGTCCAGTGAAGAATGCAACAGATGAAGAAACATTACGTGCTGTTACAGGGATACCGGCATAAGCGGGAGCAGCAATACCTGAAGTAATTCCTGGGATTTCCTCAAACTCAATCCCATTCTCAAGCAGTTTAATTGCCTCTTCACTCCCTCTACCAAATACATAGGGATCACCACCTTTTAAACGAACAACTGTTTTGCCCATCTTGGCGTAATCCACAATCATTTGATTGATATCTTCCTGAGGACAAGTATGGTTTTTATGCTTTTTCCCAACATAAATACTCTCAAAACCGTCCTTACAATAGTCCAAAAGCTCAATATTAACCAAGTAGTCATAAAATACCACGTCAGCAATTTTTAAAGCCTCAGCAGCCTTAACCGTGATTAAACCTTTATCTCCAGGCCCTGCTCCAGTTATATATACTTTTCCGTTCATTTGTTCTTTTTATATCAAGTGTCTTAGTCGACCTTATAAATCCCAGGTATTTTTATCAATCTTATCTAAAAGTGCTTCTACTTTTTCAAGTAAGTTATCCTTCATATAAGCCTTCTTTTCTTTTTCTTCAAGCCCCATAGTATTCTCAACCATCTGCTTTCTCAAACGCCCCAATTCCAGAACTTCATCTTGCAAAGAGTCATCAAATTTTTGATCGAGATATTTACGAATTTTCTTAGCTAAAAAAGGATTTTGACCATTGGATGAAACAGCCAATTGAATATCACCACAATGACTTGCAGCAGCAGGATAAAAATTGGAATATTCAGATGAATTGGCCGAATTAAATAGAATAGCTTGTGATTCTGCATCTGCTCCTATTCGGGAATTGGTTTCAGTACAATCCGTTGCAGCAATCACAAGAAAAAAGCCATTCACATCATTGGCTTGATAGGTACTGTTAAGATAATGGTAGGCACCAGCCTCACGCATTTCTTGCAATATTGCATTGATTTTTGGAGCAATTAGGGTAACATTAGCTTCGGCTTTAATCAAAGATTTCAACTTTCGCTCAGCTACTTTTCCACCGCCTACAATTAAGCAGTTACGGTCTTTTAAATTTAAACTTACTGGATACCAGCTCATCGCACTTTAGTTTACATTAACACTCTGATTTTTAACAAATCAATTTCCAGGTAAGCAACTAAATATGATGGGGTCTGTTCAATTAATTGAAGATGATAAGATCTACAAACAACTCCCTTCCCCTAGAGTCTTTAGTTTGATTACCGTTTTGGCAGGTTTCCTGACTTGTTTCGTAGATCGAATGATCGGTTTTATGCCTTCCCATTCCGAGTGTTGGAACAGTGGATATAGTAAAAACCATAAAAAACTTACAGTAGCGGGGGCTGTCTCGGATTTTAACCGAATTCCCTTTTAAAGCTCAATCGAAGATGAAGCTTTCACCAAAACTGCGTCAAATGTAAGCGTTTTTATTCACGCTAAAAACAATTAAAAGACAATTTGTTCTTTTTTGGATTTGTTATAAAACATCAATATCCTGAGCAGCTGTTAAATATCAGAACTAAAAGTTCAAATTGTGCAATCACATTTTATAAATCAGACTATTTATTCTTTTTCATCATCCAATTCCAATAGAAAAAGCAGTATCTATGTATTATAAACGAATATTTAAGCATTAAAATAAAGCATGGCACCTCTTCAAATATTTTCCATAACTCTACTATCAATCTATGTCATCCTTATTGTTGGATCATCACTATTTTCTAAGAAAAGTGATTCTGTCGAAGGTTATTTCCTGGCCAACAGATCTCTCTCTTTCTTGGCCTTAGCCATCACTTTTATTGCTTCCTGGTGGGGAGCTGGTTCTGCTATCGAGACCGCTGATCATTCCTATCAAAATGGAATTTCTGCCTTCTGGATATACGGAATGCCTGTCTTATTCTCAACAGGACTTCTTTTTGTCTTTGCAAGAGCCATTCGAAAAGTAGGTAGCATTACACAACCGCAACTATTGGAAGAACGTTATGGGAAAGCACCCGCATTAATGCTTTCAGTTCTGATTTTCTTATTTATGACCATTACGGCTGCATCACAAATTGTGGGAATTGGGATATTCTTCGAAAAATTTCTACACTTAGATTATAAAATGTCAGCCATTATTGGAACTGGTATTGTTCTACTGTATTCCTTTTTTGGTGGCTTCAATGCGGTGGTTCGAACTGATATCATACAATTTGTTTTCCTTTTATCTGCGTCCATATTAATTTTTGGCTACGCCTATTATTATTCGGGAGGTATACAAGAAATAAGAAGTATAGCCGACACAAAACAATTAACCAATTACTTTTCATTCACACACCAATTATCAAATAATATGGTTTATATCGTCACTTTTGGTTCTGCCTGGATGATACAAGCCAATGTTTGGCAACGTATTTCAGCTGCCCGATCGCCTCAAGATGCTCGTAAGATGATAGGCTTAAGTTTTCTAGTCTATATTCCTCTTTATTTAATGGTAACTTATACAGGCATGTTAGCCTTGGGCTTATTCGAAGAAATGCCTCAAGGAGGCGTCATTTCAGGTATTATCAATGATTATATGCCACCATTCCTTGGTGCCTTAATCTTTGTGGGAATCTGTTCAGCTATTATGTCGACTATGGATTCACTTATTAATACGGGAGCCATGGTACTCTGTGTGGATATCTATAAAAATAAATTTAAGCCTGATGCCAAACAAAAACAACTTCTAATTATAGGAAAACTGGGAACCATTATCGTGACACTTATTGCACTGGTCATCGGACTTGAAATTCGTTCGATATTGAAGGTATCATGGTTGGCTGCCGATCTACTTTCAACGGGTGCTTTTGTCCCCTTAATGCTGGGTTTTATTTGGAAACGAGGCACAACGATAGGCGCCATGTCATCCATGCTTTTTGGAACCATCTTCTCCCTTTATAATCTGGCCGTAGCTTTAGGGGCAAACCTGCCTCTCCCATGGGAAATTGGAACAGCAAAACATGTTCTAATTGGTATGCTTGGTTCTGCCTTAGTTTATTTAATTGCCAGCCTGGTCAGTAAAGCTGAAACAAATAAATCGACATCATTTATTACCAAGGTTGGTTTCAAAAAATCATAAGGCGTTAATCGAGTGAGCATGAGTCGTAAGATAAAAAAAAAGCTGTCGGAAAATAAATTTCCCGACAGCTTAGTTATTTTATTGATGATTTGATTTATTTCTTAACAAATCGTTTTACAAACACCTCATCTTCTGAAGTCACTTTAAGGATATAAACCCCTGCTGCAAGTTCCGAAACATCTACTGGTGTTACATCAGAGTGTATATCCAATACTTTCAACAATTGTCCCTTAGTGTTAAAGATATTCATGACGCCTTGTTCTTCAGTATTAAGTTTTACGTACAAGATATCGTCAACAGGGTTTGGATACAAGACCAAATCCATATCTTTTTCAAGGTCAACTACTCGTCTTTGATTAGCTACCAACTCGGTAATATTACCTGACGATTTTGCTGAATTGGATGCCGTAATCGTCACCTGATCGATATAGATATAATCGGCATTTCCACTAGCATCACACTGGAAACGGAATCTGGCATTTGATGGGAAATTATAGTTAGAACTAGCGATATTTACAGTAGCATGATAGAAGCTTCCATTATTAAAATCTGTTCCTCTTGACCAGCTTGCTACTGTATTCCATGAATTACCATCGTAATAACGTAACCAGAAATCTTCACCATTCTCCATCGAGTACGGATAGAAGTAGAAATCAACCGTAATTTGGCTGTAATCACTTACATTATGAGCTCCTGAAGTCATTGCCGAAGAAGTACCCGAATTATCTCTCAAACGAATGGAATAGTTTCCTTCATAAGAACGAGATCCTCCATAACGAGCACAATCCGAACCTCCATCAGACCATCCGTCCCAACCTGACTCAAAGTAGTTCTCTTCCAGAGTTGCAGAACCACCTCCTGAAGCTGTTGTAATGCTTATATCAGCCACATCAGTTCCTGTTAATCCACCATCATCAGTCACGGTTAGCGTTGCTGTATAGTTACCAGCATTTGTGTAAGCATGGCTTGGATTAGATTGAGTACTGGTATTACCATCACCAAAGTCCCAAGCATAGTTTTGGATAAATCCATCGGAATCATCAGAACCTGCACTACTAAAACTGATATTTACAGCCTCATCAGCAGTATAAGGTCCATTAGCCTGAGCTGTTGGTGCTACATTATTCGAAACTGCATTTACCGTAACCGTTGCCTGATCGTTTCCTGTTAAACCACCATTATCAGTCACTGTAAGTGTTGCAGTATAATTACCAGCTGCATATGTATGAGTTGGATTAGCTTGAATACTGGTGTTACCATCACCAAAATTCCATGCGTATGATGCAATTGTTCCGTCCGAATCAGAAGAACCGGCACTACTAAAGTTAACTGCTGTTCCTTCGTTTACTGTATATGGTCCATTTGCCTCTGCAGCTGGAGCCACATTGGCCGTTCCACCACCCGCTGAACAAAAGTCGGTTGCTTCAGTGCTTGAAAATGCGCCACCAGACTTCAATGTATTATTACATCCATCTTTTAATGTATATGATCCATTGCCATAAGAACAGCAAATACCATCTCCATAACTATCATTAATGGTAAAAGTATAAGTATCCTCAGCCAATGTCCAATTAAATGTATAAGTCGTATTCTTCCCATAGTTAGAACCAGATTCAACAACAGAACCTGCGCTGTTCTTCAGTTCCCAACTTGTCTCAGAACCATAATTGTCTGTGATTAAAGTTAAGGTGATGTTACCATCACAAGCTTGAATGCCTGAACATACATTTCCAATAGTAGCTGTCGTATTATCAACACCTGTTTTACCTAAATCATCAGTAACAGTCAAACTTACGTTATAGATGCCATCGGATGCGTAGGTATGTGTCGGATTAGCCTGAGTACTAGTACTACCATCACCAAAATCCCAGGTATAACCAGCAATTGAACCATCTGAATCAACAGATCCGGCACTACTAAAGTTAAGTGCAACACTCGAATCTCCTGTATAAGGACCATTAGCTTTTGCAATTGGTGCAACATTACCATCAGAATAGCCCAGATTAGCACGGGTTGAAGTCAGACAAGCCCACATACGATCGCTCTGACCTTGTGAGAACATATACATACAACCATCGTCTACATAGTCCATGTAATTCATAAACATATCATTGGATCCACAAGTATTATGCGGATGTGAAGGACAGTTATAATTGGCTCCTTCTGCTGATGGCGTATCATTAACGTAATCCGATGCACTACAAGCACCATCACCCCAAATATGACGTAGATTCAGATAATGACCTATCTCATGAACCGCAGTACGTCCCTTATCAAAAGGGGCAGAAAGATAGAACGATCCATCATCATAATCGGAACTACCACAATATTGAGGTGAGAATACAACGCCATCAGTTGCTGGCGCTCCTCCTGGGAACTGAGCGTATCCTAAAATTCCTCCTCCAATATTACAAATCCACATATTCATATGGGTGTCGGGTGTAATTGGATCAACCCCACCTAAAGATGATTTCTTCATATCATCATCGGTTCCCCATGATGTGCGCGTGGAACTCTTTCGAGTAATACCTGCCAACACAAATGAGATTCCCGTTCCAGTGGCAGTTACCGAAGTAAACTCAGTAGGAACTGCAGAAAGATCCGGGTTAGTTCCCCCATAATCGATATTCATAACATCAATTTGAGATTGGATCTGTGCATCGCTTATGTTTTCTTGACTGGTTTTGTAAATCACGTGAACATAAACAGGAATTGTTCTAATTTGACCTGCTTTGAGCATTGTGTAATTCTCTACATAATTTCTGGTGAAATTTTGGAGTTTCTCCACATTAGCACGCATTTTAGGGCTCTTCTCCATTTGCTGCAGCATGTGATCATGAGCTGCACATGTTCTTTGAGCATGCACATTAACATTAAATAAAACTGCTCCAACAAGAAGCAATACTAGGGTAAAATTTCTCATAGGTATAATTATTGGTGAAAAATCAAATCCCACTCAATATAGAACAAAAAAAATATTCTACCAATTATTTCCATGACCCCAGCAAAACCCACACTACTCAATGCCTGACACTTACATAAGCAAACCCCCAAATCAGCCATATCCATTAAGCATAAGACTATTCCAGATACTTATTAACAATTTATTACTTTTACAAAAGCATGGATATTTTTCATGCCCATACGCCCAAAAATAACGTCATTAAAAAATGTGATAAAAAAAACAAGCCCATACTCTCTAAATATCTTTTTCCTGTCAGTCTATTTTTATTTTAAAATTGATAATTCACTTCTTTCTAAGTTCTATCGAAATCACAATAACTTGCTCCTTATATAAACAATATCGGAATTACTAATTCAAAACCTTTTATTGATATATCTGCTATGGATTTAAACTCACAAGGGGGTGTAAAATGTTTTATGTTACCTCTAATTCTTTTATTTAATTACCAAGTCACATGAAAATGTAGCCTGGAAATAAAAATATTGGGCCGATAAGAATAAATTCCTATCGGCCCAAGTAGTATCACAAACTAAGCTTAAATATATTATTCCAAAGAACTTGAAATAATTCACTAAAAAAAAGAGACAAGCCCAATCGCTAGATTGAAACGATAACATATTTGATATCATACAGCGCACCTACTTCACTAGAACTTAAAGTTCAAACTCATAATTGAAAATGAGAAATTATCAATTTCAGTTGTTGTGCTTAATTGTCCTCCAGGTTGTAATCCTTCATACACTACAGGACTTAAATTTACTCTTGACGTATAAATGCTTGAAGTACAACCCGTTGATCCCGATCCAATAATCAAACACTTACTCTTTCAATATTCTCTTTACTTTCCATATCCTTTTTTAATATCTATTCTTAGCAAGCTCTGTTCATCTTACCTACCATAGTTTTCAAAATAACATCATCTGTTATCTGCATACCTTCAGTTGCTAATAAGCCAATATTACGAATTGTTTCTTCAACATCTTCATCAACAATACCATCATTGATTTGCAAACACTGACTATTCATAGCCAATAATGAAGCCTGAATACCAGCACCTACACTAGCGGAAATTTTTTGTGCACAAGAAGAATTTGCACCATCACAAATCATACCTGTAACACTACCTGTCATATTCTTTAATGTCGAGTTTAAATGTTGCATCGTTCCACCCATCATATAAGTTATTCCACAAGCAGCACCAGCACCTGATAATAAAACGCCACAAAGAGCAGACAACTGACCGACGAAAGATTTCATATGAATAGAGATTAATAAACCTAAAGCTAAAGCTCTTAGCTGTGTCTCTTCATCAACTTTTAACTTCTCTGCGGCTACAATAACAGGGAGCGTCAAACTCATTCCCTGATTACCACTACCACAATTAGACATCACTGGCATAGCACAACCAGCCATTCTAGCATCAGAACCAGCGGCAGCCATCATAACAGATTTGTTCATGATATCTTCAGAAAGCAGTCCTTTTTGGATATTCATCAACATTGATTTACCTACCTGTAAGCCATAACTACCCTTAAGGCCTTCCTCAGCAATTTTCTGGTTCAATTCTACACCTTCATGAAGAAATTGGAGCTCAGAAATTTCAACACTCGTGATAAAATCATAAATAGATTGAACACTTAATTCATCTGAAACATCTTCAGTATCCTCGCCATTTTTCAGCTCTTTAGAAAAAATAACCTCTCCATTTTTCTCTACAAGAACAATATTTTCATGTCTATCCTGAATAACAACACGACTCACGTCATCTCCACTATAACTGATACACTCAACATGAAGCTTTGGTACATCATGTACCATATGTATTTCTACTTTTCCTTCACTAACGAAATTCTTAGCCTGATCAGCGATTTCTTCATTAATGTTTGTGAAAATTTCTAAGCCATTTTTAGATTCTCCCCCTAAAGCTCCCAAAGCAACTGAAATTGGTAATCCCACCAATTTGGAACCGGGGATTCCTACTCCCATTACATTTTTAAAAACATTACCACTAACCTTCATTTCTACTCTTTCAGGTACAGTATTTAATGTTTCACTTGCTTTGGCAGCAGCCAATGCAATTGATGCAGGTTCTGTACAGCCAGCTGCTGGCACAAACTCCTTCTTTAATTTGTTTAAGTAAACGTCCTTCATTGTTGTTGTTTATTAAAAGCAACTAGTCACTTTTAAATTAGGTTAATACAAATCACCGCCCTTTAGACTAAAGTGATTCAAAAAACTCACCCTTATAAAAGGATGCTAATAAACCATAGAATTTTCATTTAAATACACAAAAATCATCTGGTTGAATACATTGGCCAATAAAAAATTAGCACGGCAATACAAGATTTGAAATTAATGTCCCTAATACATTAAAATCTACAATTCTATTGATTAAGTTCTGTATAAAAGAGTGGATCGATCAGTTCATCTAGAACACATCGATCCACAACTAACACAAACTAACAATCAAAATTATTCTGCAGGGTTCATAATAACCTCTACAGTATTCGTTTTCTTTAAAAGTTTCTTTGCAAACTTCTTAACAGAAGCAGCATCGATATCTTCAATTATTT
>Ga0209272_10001897_pt1 | contig 12463 bp, 11 predicted proteins | sample tdDd002_FD_187125 | JGI IMG/M metagenome (GOLD analysis project Ga0209272, IMG submission 187125) | Marine sediment microbial communities from the Atlantic coast under amendment with organic carbon and nitrate - tdDd00.2 (SPAdes)... | ecosystem: Environmental > Aquatic > Marine > Coastal >... | reverse complement strand
CTTTACCAGATGTAATTACAATAACTTCTCCCATTTTAATGCCCCTCTCTATAATTCCTCTATACTCATATGACCAGATTTCAAGTAAGCAATTTCTGGTTTTAATTCATTTATATTGTCATCTTCTGGTGCTCTAGCAATAATATTAGTAATTCTAATCTGAGTCGGTATCAGTTTTGAAGCAATGATATACGTTTCTTTGTTGCCAAACTTACCGGCGTGAACCATGCCTCTCAGTTTACCCATTACAATGACATTACCACCTGCAGATATTTCTGCTCCAGGATTAACATCACCAATTACAATAATATTACCATCATATGAAACACTCATACCCGAACGAAGATTTTTTCTTATAATCTTTGTCTCGTGTTCATTATAATCTAAGATTTGAATAGCAGGTTCTTCAACTTCTTCTATCACTTCAACTACTTCTGGTGTTTTTTCCAATTTCATAACAGGATCTAAACTTACGACGTTCAGTTTATAGTCTTCAACTAATATTTTATACAACTGATATCGATTGGTTTCTTTTCCGATAAAACCTTCTACACCAATAATTGTTGCACCAGTAAAGAACTGTGCTGATTTCTCAAATTTTTGATGAATACAATCAGCGACTTCGTTAAAATGTTCAAATGCACGTATTTGAAGAACAATCCCGTCCTTCGTGCCCTTAAATTCTACTATTTTGTTCAATACGCCCTCCATTTATACTTTCCTACTTATTACTATACTACATCTAGCGATAATTTCAAATGAAAATCGTACATCTTGTGGTTTACTCCATTAAGAATTCCTCATGATCAAATAAACCAAAGTACTTAGCATAAATATCTCTGACAATTGGAGAGGCATATCCGCCACTACCACCTTGAGGAATTAAAACTGCAACTGCTATTTCAGGATCATCAAATGGTGCAAACGAGATAAACCATGTAAACGGATCGTACTCATCTCTAAAACTATCAATCATAGTTGATGTTATTTTCCCATCACTGAGTTCTATTAATACCTCACGCATAATAAAACCTTGATCTAAAAACGTACCTTGAGCTTTTGCAGCAATTTTATCTGCCAGCGCTTCTTTTTCTTCGCCAACTTCTAATAAATTAAATTCGTTCTGTAGAACAGCAAGTTCAGCATTTCTCTCTTCAAGTAATTCAGTTGTTTTATTTTCAAGTTGTTGTTGCGTTATCGTAAGGTATTTGTCATTACTTTCTCTAATACCTTTATTCGCTTCTTCCATTACATCAGGGAAAATTTGACGAATGTATTCCAGTTCATCAACTGGAGGAATTCTACCAGCCGCTTGCGCAGTACCTGTTTTGGCACCAACTTCCATATCAAAATCTCTAAAGACATATTTAACCGAACCGCTTGTACCATGTGCTACACGTCTCATGCCTTCTTTAATCACTTCTAAGTTTTCAGGATCATTGAGTTCTATTGGTTCTTCAGCTAATTTTAAATTAGATTCTCCATCAACCGTTTTCACAAGAGTCAGTTCATTTAAATAGCCACCATTGGAAATAGCCGCCATATATCTTGCCATTTGTACAACTGTATATCTATGGTCACCCTGACCAATTGAAAGGTTTAAATCATCACCTTCACGCCAAGGGATTTGTTTAAAATAACTAAAGTAAATGTAATCTGCGAGTAGAGAGGTTTCATCAATATCCGTTACAGGATTTAAAGCCATTAACCTTCTAATAACTTCATTTCTAGTAAGACTACCTTCTAGATATTCATCTACCCATCTAACTATTTCATTGATAATCAGATCTTTTTCATCTTCATCTTCTAATCTTACAGGATCAAAATAATCATCTAAAACGTTATCCAAGAATCTTCTTAATGCATTCATTTGAGTTTTTCTTTTAGTATCCTGACTCGGAAGTCCCGCAACCGTTTCATAGACTTCTATGCCTGTTGCTTCACCCAAACCAAACTTTTCAGCATAATCCAAAAGAATTTCCGTGTTCATTTCAAAGTCAAGAGGTTTGTTTTTATAATAGTCAAATCCTCGTACAATATCAAACATGAAATAGTTACACGATACCTCTAATGCTTTATAAGCATCAATTGCACCATGTGTTGAATGATAAGGCGCACGATACCACCAACATCTAAAAAGTTGTTTACCAATTTCAACAACACCATTGGCATACAATTTTTGATTTGGATCTAAACCTTGTTCAACAGCAGCTAAAACTGTTAATGGTTTGAATGTTGAACCTGGTTGAACGGCTGTATAGACAGCGGTGTTATAAAGCGGTCTAGGATCCAATGGATTTCTTGGATTTTCTGGTTGTAAAGAATTCCAATCCTTCAGTGTGATACCTGTTGAAAATAAATTAAGATCATAACTTGGATAGTTGGCAATGGCTAAAATCTCTCCCGTATCAACCTTCACAACTACAGCAGCACCTGATTTAGCATTTTCATAAGGTTTATAATTCATATTGCCCCATTGGCTTTTATATGGTTCACCCTTTTGAATTTGTCCTAATCCATACTCTAAATAATGTTCTAAAGCCTGTTGTAATTCAATATCTATTGTTAATTCAATATCATTACCCGAATAAGATTCTTTGGCTTCTTTACCTTCTACACCCTCGATAAAATCATCAATATAATTACCTTTTGCATCCGCGTAAATATATTTATAACCATCTTCTCCATGTAGTGTGTTTTCATATGTATTTTCTAATCCCGTTTTACCAATCAAGTCACTTGATTTGTAGCCTGTTTCAGAATTGTATTTTTCGATTTCATTTGAAGAAGATATTTTCCCCATATATCCAATGACATGAGCAGCACTTTCTTCATACGGATACGTTCTAATTGGATCAATCTCTATTGAAACACCCGGAAAGTCCATACTCATCTCCTGTATTAGAACAGCTGATTTTTTGGAAATATTCTTGGCTATGTCAATTGGAATAAACGACATATATCCTTGTTTACTAAAAGCGTCTCTAACTGTCATGATCTTTAAAGCTTCTTCATCCGTATAATTGGCTTCAACAGCTTTCGAATAATTATCAGATAGTTTAAAAACTCTATGATCTTTTAGTGCTTCAAAAGCTTCTTCAGCAGATAAACCATAGTCAAGTCCGTAGGTATCTAAAAATCGTTCTCTAGCAATATCATTTAAGAACTTCATAGACTTAACTGAAATCGGTAAACGAATACCTTGATACAACAACATTTGCTGTGCATCATAAACATTTAGACTTTCGTCGATATATTCACGTTTTCTAACTTGGTCATAAACGTAATTGGCTGTACTATTTTGAGGAAATCCATTTTCTTCTAACCAGGCTTCAGTACCTAGATTATCTAAAAAATAAAACTCCCCATCTATGAGTTGTATAGGAAATTCTAAATAAGGTTCATTATTGTTTTCCAATAAAGTCAGCAATTCAATTGAAACTCTATTAATTTCATCTTCATATTGTGGTGCATCTAAGAATTTAACCGTATAACTCGGGATATTACCTGCAAGCAATACACCATTGGTGTCGTAGATTTCACCTCTTTTAGCAGAAAGTGTAATTCTTTGTAAAAAAGAATCATCCGCTTTTTGTCTATAATATTCACCTTCTATAATGGTGATTTCTGCAAGTCTAAACAATAAGACTGCAAATAAAGCAATTAATATCAGAACAACAAAGTTTCTTCTATCAAATATTTTTTCAAACAAGTTATCACCTTTCAAATAATGACAGTTCATTGAACTGTCATCTAATCTAGTTTATATCGTTCAATCCATTTAATTGACACTTGATACACAATCACACATACGATTGAGTTATATATTATTTCTACTGGCACTATATTCGTCATAACATCAGTAATGCTAACACCTTTATTTAAGAAGTACATAAAGAAGAAATACATTAAGTGATATAGCGTTGTACTGACGGCAGTCATAAAGACCAAAGTAAATTTATTACCTGTAAACAAAGGTCTTCCTATGATACTGATAAGTACAGCGATAATAACTAGAATGAACAAATTCATACCTATTGCCATACTTAAAAACGTATCCACAAACAATCCTGCAATTACCGCTGCAAACACACCTTTTTCTATTCCGTAGATGATGGTAACGACAATTACCAAAACCAAAGTGAAATTCGCAGATATATTAAACACCTTTAAGGATTGGAGTATGGTTGATTGCAAAATAAAATTAACGATTATAATAAATAATAACGTTTTATACTTAATACTAATCTCACTATTGATCATCTGTTATCACTTCCTTTGGAATGACAAATAATCTGTCAATATTCTTGAAATTAACAGATGATTCAACAACAACTGAAGTTAATAATTCATCTTCATCATAAACCACTTCACTAATATATCCAATATGAATGCCTTTAGGATAAATACCTAATCCAGAGGTTACTACAACATTACCGATACCGACTGTAGCTTGTGGATCAAACAATTCACCAGTGATTACAGAATTTACATCACCATGTAATATACCGTCATATGTTTGGTCAGAATCTAATACTTCAAATCCAATAGAACTCTTATTATCTATTACAGTAACTACTTTACCCCAATTAGATCCAACTTCATAAACCAGACCTACTAAACCATCGCCATTCATTACAGCACTGTTTTTAGTAATCCCATCGTTGGTTCCTTTATCAATGGTAAACATGTTATACCAATTACCAGTATCCTTCGCAATGATATTTACCGTTACATAATTATCTATCTCTTGATTTTCAGCATAATTAAGTGCTGTTTTTAGACTCTGAAGATCTTCATATTCTTTGACAGTCAATTGCGCTTCTGTTAATTGTTGATGTAAGTGTTCATTTTCAGCTGCAAGTTCTTTGTTTTCTGCTTCTATCTCCCAAATCGAAATAATTGGTCTTATTTTATCTCCAATAAAACTCCCCACATTGTAAACACCTTTTTGGATTGGCGCAATAATGTTACCTATTGTATTTTCAACAAAGGTAACACGTTCTCGTCCGCCCATAGTAATGCCCATGATTGTGATGACTAATATAGCGATAAATAAGATCAACCATCGTCTTATTTTATAGCCGTTCATCGTAACTCCTAGTAGTTTTTATTCTTCTTAGCTGATTTACGAACATTACGAAGTTCTTTAGCTGCCAAACCCGTTCCGATTGCAACACAATCTAATGGGTTTTCAGCAATAATGACTGGTACTTGAGTTTCTTGTCTAATAAGTACATCTAAACCTTTTAACATCGCACCACCACCTGTTAACATAATACCTCTTTGAATAATATCCGAAGATAATTCTGGTGGCGTTCTCTCAAGTGCATATCTTACACCATCAACAATAGAGTTGATAGGTTCTTTAAGTGCTAATAAAATTTCTTTTGATGTTAATGTAAATGTTTTAGGCAAACCTGTTAAAAGGTTACGACCTGTTACTTCCATAGAAATTGTCTCTTTTAAAGGATACGCTGATCCAATATTGATTTTAATCTCTTCAGAAGTTCTTTCTCCAATCATTAGATTGTATTCTTTTCTAACGAACTGAACGATGGCTTCATCTAACTCATCTCCACCGACTCTAATAGATCTAGACAGTACAATACCACCGTAAGAAATTACAGCGATTTCAGTAGTACCACCACCTATATCAACAACCATAGATCCAAAAGCATCTTCAATTGGTAAACCTGCACCAATTGCTGCAGCCATAGGTTCTTCAATTAACATTACCTTCTTTGCTCCAGCACTTTCAGCTGCTTCAATTACCGCCTTTTTCTCTACTTCTGTTACACCTGATGGTACACAGATAGCAACATTAATAGAACCAAATGGCATTGTTTTTGGATGTGTTTTTCTGATAAAGTATTTGATCATTTTTTCAGTCACCGTAAAATCAGCAATAACACCATCTCTAAGAGGTCTAATCGCTTTAATATTTCCTGGTGTTCTACCTATCATTTGTTTTGCTTCTTCCCCAACTGCTACAACCTGATGTGTGTTTAAATTCATCGCCACAACAGAAGGTTCTCTTAAAATAATTTTCTTATCATTTCTAGTTACTAATGTATTTGCAGTACCTAAATCGATACCTATTTCCTTATTAAATAAATCATAAAATCCCAACTTGTTTTCTCCTTCCAAAAGTATACTCAAAGATTGTACTATATTACGGGTCTCAATGCCATAGAAACACTCAAATTATTATTAAATTTTTATATTTTCTCACCTTCAATAGTAACACAGAAACAGCCGTTTTACTTACTCAAATCAAAAAAAGTACCCATAAGAGTACTTAAAGCATATCCATCTCTTTGAAACTGAAATAACCATCTTCCGAAATGATGATATGATCCAGTATTTTTATCCCTACTACTTCTCCAACATTACACAACCGTTTGGTAATCGCTTCATCTTCTCGACTTGGTGATGGATTGCCACTTGGATGATTGTGGATGAGGATAATCGAAGCGGCACTTTTTTTAATCGCCCGATTGAAAACTTCTCTTGGATGTACGATGGAAGCACTTAAACTCCCTACTGAAACCACTTCATATGACGTAATCAAATTCTTTGTATTTAAAAAAACAACAATAAATTTTTCTTTATTCAAATGTCTGAGTTCTTCTTGAAAGAATTCGACGACTGTTTTGGGCGAATTGATCTTTCCTAGAATATTTTTTTTACATTTGCTGACTCGTCTTCCTAGTTCTACTGCAGCAGAAATTTGACAAGCTTTAGCAATGCCAACTCCTTTAACTGCAGTGAGCTCTTCAACTGTCACATCATTCAACCCTTGAATGCCATGATCAAACATATTGATGATGTTTTGGCCCAGCCCAATAGCGGATTCTTCTCTTGAGCCTGATTGTAAGACAATCGCCATCAACTCGGAATTGGTTAAAGTCGTTACACCAAAATGACACAATTTTTCTCTTGGTCTTTCAATTTTGGGAATGGTTTTAAGTTTCATATAGCTCCTTAGAGGAACTCAATGCCATAATATTCTTGTAAGATAGATTCTAAAACGGATACCGGTAAACCGACCACATTAAGATAATCACCTTCTATATGATCAATAAGCGTTGCTCCGAGACCTTGTATAGCATATGCACCTGCTTTACCCCAGACTTCACCTGACTCAATATATCGTTTGATTTTTTCATCAGAATAATTCTTCGTAAAAACTTTGGTTTCTACCACTTTTACAATTTTATTAGATGTACCTGCTTCTATGACACAAATCCCTGTATAAACTGAATGTTGATCATTTTTCAATGATTGTAACATAGAAAATGCATCTGCTTCATCCTTTGGCTTTCCAAGAATAACATCCTTATAAACAATTGTATCTGCAGAAATTACTAAGGTTCCCTCTTCAACATCTTTAGAGATATCAAACCCTTTTTCAAATGCCAATGCAGCTACTACAGTTTCAGGAGATTCTCCTTCTCGTACCACTTCTTCTATATCACTTGTTTTGATTTCAAAGCTTGCACCAACGGTTTCTAAAATTTCTTTTCTTCTAGGAGAACCGGATGCTAATATTATTTTTTTCATATCTACCTCTATTTTACATTATTTTCCAATTAAATCAAGACCTACTTAAATAGTTTAACAGAAATCAACTTAACTAACAATTGTGCAGTAATGCTGCACTTTTATTATTAAAATCGCAAAAACGGGGTATATATCTAAGTAGAAAATAAAATAAAAGGAGTTGATATTATGTTTAGAAGTAAATTAATTAGCATCCTAATGATCATACTCTTAATTACAGCACTCATCCCAATCGGAACCTATGCAACTCTCGATGACAGTACCACTGATACCGTAGAATATATGGACGGTGCCGTTATCGTGCAGTACGAAGAAAATTTCAAAGATAAAGACAAATACGAAAAAGAGTTTGGCATGATACCAGAAAAAAATCTGGGCAAAAACAGCTTAAAACTTTACAAATTCAATAAAAACAAGGATGTTATGGATATTGTAGAAAAACTCAACAAGAAAAAAGGCGTCCGATTTGCAGAGCCGAATTACCTTTACCAGCCAGTGGAAATAACTGAAAACTATTTCAGCAGCCTCTGGGGATTGTATAATTCAAACGACATTGATATTGACGCACCAGAAGCATGGGATATAACAAAAGGTTCCAATCAAATCACTGTTGCTGTCATCGATTCAGGTGTACAGACAACTCATGAAGATTTATTAGGACAATTCGACTTTGAAAAAGACTTTTGTTACAATCCTTTAGACACATATGAAGATCATGGTACACATGTATCTGGTACAATTGCAGCCCTCGATAACAATTTGGGTGTTGTCGGTGTTTCACCAAATATTAGATTGATAGCTCTTAAGTTTTTAGGAGAAAATGGTGGGTATACGGATGATGCAATTGATGCTATCAACGAAGCCAAATCATACGGAGCCGATATAATCAATGCCTCTTGGGGTGGTGGCGGTTACAGCCTAGCACTTAAAGAAGCCATAGAAAACTTTGGTGGTCCATTTGTTGCTGCTGCAGGTAACGACAAAACGAACACAGATAGAAGACCACATTACCCTTCATCTTACAATAGTGCAAATATTATTTCCGTCGCAGCGGTTGATCGTTATGGAGCAAAACCAAGATTTTCAAATTACGGTTCTGTTTCTGTCGATGTAGGTGCTCCAGGTGTTGGGATTCTAAGTACCTTCCCAACAGATTCTGAAGATCAATTTGCGAGCTTCAACGGTACATCTATGGCAGCACCACACGTTGCTGGTACGTTAGCTTTGATGATGAGTTACGATAACAGTCTTACAACTCAAGAATATATCGATATACTATATGCTACAGTCGATCCACTTGACTCATTATCAGGTAAAACTTCAACTGGTGGTATGATAAACGCTCACAAAGCGTTGTTGGCTATGGAGTACGTAGAACCTGTTGATTATGCACCGTATGTGTCTTCAACACTACCAAATGATACAAGTATAGATGTTGATATAGCAACTTCAATAGAAATTAATTTCAGCGAGTTAGTTTATTCGCCAACAACAATCGACGGTATTGAAATTACTGGTTTAGTTAATGCTGAATATCCTGTTCCAACTGTAGTTGGATATACGCCATCTCCAGTAGACGGTACATTAAAATTAACTTTAACATTGAATACTGCTTTAGATTACTCAAGGATATATGAAGTTACTATTCCTTACGATACTGTTAGAGATGCTTCTGATAAACCATCTGAAGCATACAGTTTTACTTTCACTACAGAAGACTTACCACCACCTGTTGTAGAAACAACTCAAGTTGTGAACAATATAGTTCCAAGCAACAGGTCAAGAAATGTAGCAACTGGCACTACTATAGATGTTACATTTACAGAGACAGTGACATTACTGGATTCTAGCAAAGTGAAACTTTTCGATAAGAATAACAATGAGATTGGTATTGAAATAGCCTTTTACGATGTAATAGATGGTCCAGTTAATGAAACTTCAGGCAACTACATGATTTTAACACCTGTAGCTTTGACTACTAATATGAGATACACAACACGTTTTTCAGAAGGTGCGTTCGAAACGGACTTCAATGTACTTTCAGAATTCTACACTTCTGTATTTACAACCGTTAAAAAGTAATATAAAAAGGCCAACACATTGACTGTGTTGGCTTACTTTATAGTATACTGATATGGCCATCCGTTCGTGATTCAGTACCACCAACATAGACACCGTTTTCTTTTTTTATGATAATCTGACCTCTGCCAAAAGAACCTTCTTCTGCTGTCATGGTGATCTCATGGCCTTTCATAGAGAGCTGTCTAACGACATCATCATCCATTTTCGACTCAACCGAAAATTTCTTACCTTTAACCCATTGCCATCTCGGGGCATCTAAAGCATCCTGCGGATTCATATCAAAGTCTATCATATTCATAATGACCTGCATATGTCCTTGTGGTTGCATAAAACCACCCATCACACCAAAAGGTCCAATACCAATATTATCTTTAGTGATAAAACCTGGAATAATCGTGTGATATGTCTTTTTATTTGGTTCTAATGCATTCACATGCTTTTCATCCAAACTAAAGGTATGACCTCTATTTTGCATCCCTATGCCCGTACCGGGAATAACAATACCTGAACCGAAGCCCATGTAATTACTTTGAATATACGATACCATATTGCCATCTTTATCAGCAGTAGCCAAATAGATGGTGCCACTTCTTTGTGGTTCTGAAACTTTTGGTTCTAAGGCTTCATCGGTAATTCTTGAAGCACATTTCTTACCATAATCATCTGATAACAACTCATCAAATGTAACGTTCATTGCTTTTGGATCAGAAATATAATGTAACCCATCCGTAAAAGCAAATTTCATTGCTTCAAATTGTTTATGAAGCGTATCAACCGTTCCATAACATTTGAATTCTAAATGTTTCATTGTGTTTAGACCCATCAGAGCAATTATACCTTGACCGTTAGGAGGGATTTCCCAGACATCATAACCTTTATAATTCATTTTGATTGGATCAACCCACTCTACATCGAAGTTTTCCAAATCTTTTTTTCTTATAAATCCGCCATATTTTTTAGATGTTTCATCTATTAAATCAGCAATATCACCTTTATAAAAGCTATCACTACCAGTCTCACCAATCGACTGTAATGTTTTCGCATGATTCTTCATGGTAATCACTTGACCAACTTCCGGTGGTCCATCAAAGGAAAAGGTGTTAAACCATTCTTCAAAGGCTTCACCTTCTAATTTTTCATATGCTTTATACGCCTTTTTCCAAAAATATCCCAAGGTTGTACTTACAGGATAACCTTCTTCAGCGATTCTAACTGCTGGTTCTAAAACTTGTTTTAGTGTTAAATTACCAAAACGTTCAATCAAACTCGCCCAAGCTTTTGGTGCACCTGGTACTGTTACTGGTGTAAAACCAAACTTTGGCATTTCCTCATATCCAAGGGCTTTAACTTTCGAGATAGAAATCCCACTCGGCGCTGGCCCACTCGCATTCAAACCATGTAGTTTATCTTTCATCCAAACCAGTGCAAAAGCATCGCCGCCTATACCATTTGATGTTGGTTCGACAACCGTTAAACACGCCGCTGTTGCTATGGCTGCATCTACTGCATTACCACCTCTTCTAAGGATTTCAGCACCCGCTTCTGCTGCTAAAGGTTGGCTGGTTGCAACCATACCTTTATTGGAATACATCGGATTCCGTTTTGAAGTAAATCTTTTCTCAAATGGATTGAATTTCATTTTTTCTCCTAACCTAAGAACACGCCACCAAATACAAGTGAGGCTACAATAAGTACAATCGGATGTAACTTAAATTTAAACAATAGTATCGCAGCAACTAAAGCAACTGCTCCTGTTGGTATCGCGAATTTTGGATCAAAGGCTGTTAATCCAAAAGCCGTTTTGGACATTTTATACAATACTTGGAAGATTAAAACTGCTACAACAGGTCTAACCCCTTTCATCATGCCTTGCATCCATTTTGCATCTTTATTCTTTTGATAGAATGAAAATAATATTACAACAGCAATTGCAGATGGTAAAACAATACCAATAATCGCAATAACAGATCCTAATACACCACCCATTTTAAAACCAATTAAGGCAGCCATTTTCGTTGTAATAGGACCTGGCAAAGTGCTGACAACTGCATAAGCATCTGAAAACTCTCCAATGCTCATCCAACTAAATGTATTCACTACTTCATTTTCAATCAATGGAACTGTTGCAGGTCCACCACCAAAGGCAAAAATCCCACATCTGAAAAACGCCACAAACAAATCAAAATATACCTTCATATTAAATACGTAAACCCTTTCTTGTTTTAAATCTCGAAACAATTACATTGCAATCTATTTTAACAATGCCTTGTATCACATATAAATCTTCTCTTAAAAATCTTTCTAAGTCTTCATTGAGTTCAAGAGTTGCATGAACATGTAATTTAGACGAACCAGTCATCTGATATACATCAGTTACATGACTTAAAGCAGTGATTTCTTCTGCAACATGAAGTAATTTTGACGGTTCTGTTTCTACATCAAAAAATGCAGAAATCATTCTTCCTACTTTTTCAGGGTTAATTACAATGCTATACCTCTCTATAATACCTTCTTTTTCTAACGACTCCATTCTAGATTTTACTGCCACTCTTGAGAGATTAACTCTTTTACCAATCTCAACATAGGACATTCTAGAATTTTCTGATAACAGTTTTAAGATTTCCTGATCAATAACATCTAAAGTATTAAACATTTTCGCTCCTTTCAAATGTACATTTAGTATACTACACTAAGCAATTACTTTTCAAATAGTATGCTAATATTAGTCGTTCTGTATTGTTTGCCTATTCAATTATAACCGAATATATCATGATTAAACAAAAAATAAAAAAATTCCTTACATTGTGTAAGAAAA
>Ga0209272_10001886_pt1 | contig 12522 bp, 14 predicted proteins | sample tdDd002_FD_187125 | JGI IMG/M metagenome (GOLD analysis project Ga0209272, IMG submission 187125) | Marine sediment microbial communities from the Atlantic coast under amendment with organic carbon and nitrate - tdDd00.2 (SPAdes)... | ecosystem: Environmental > Aquatic > Marine > Coastal >... | reverse complement strand
GCCACGCCTGCATCTTTAGTTACATCACCAAATACTTCGTTGGTTGGTGTGATGTTGTAGCCAGGGATTGATTCTAGCTTGTCTAGCGTGCCGCCAGTATGGCCAAGACCACGACCAGAGATCATAGGAACGAAACCACCGCATGCTGCCACCATAGGGCCAAGCATTAGAGATGTTACGTCGCCTACACCGCCGGTTGAGTGTTTATCAACGATAGGACCACCAAACTCTTTGTGGCTCCAGTCGATCACCATACCAGAATCACGCATTGCACAAGTTAGTGCGATACGCTCAGGCATTGTCATTTCGTTGAAAAAGATTGCCATTGCAAATGCCGCGATCTGACCTTCAGACACTTCATTTTTTGCAACGCCTTGAATGAAAAAATTGATTTCTTCGGCTGTTAGAACTTCGCCGTCACGCTTTTTACGAATAATTTCTTGAGGTAAGTACATTAGATCCTCCCATGCTTTAAGCAGCAAGGTTGTAAGGTAAAGAGGTAATGTGGAGCAGTGAATCACTACTCCACCAAACAGACTTTATTTTTATTAATTCTCTAAATAGGAAGAGAAAATTAGTAAGCTGCTGGATCAGCAGTTTCGTCTGTCACTTCTAATGTATTAAGTAGGTTAGTTAGCAAGCTTGACGCACCGAAACGGTAGTGACGAGCATCAACCCAGTTGTCACCTAGGATATCATCAGCCATTGCTAAGTACGCTTGCGCGTCTTCTGCTGTACGTACGCCACCTGCTGGTTTGAAACCAACAGTTTCTGCAGCGTCCATATCGCGAATAACTTCAAGCATCATGCGAGCGTATTCTGGAGTTGCGTTTACTGGCACTTTACCCGTTGAAGTTTTAATGAAATCAGCACCTGCTTTGATACAGATTTCAGAAGCTTTTTTGATTAGTGCTTCTTCTTTTAGCTCACCAGTTTCGATGATCACTTTAAGAAGGATATCACCACACGCTTCTTTACATTGCTTCACTAGCTCGAAGCCAACTTCTTCGTTACCTGCCATTAGAGCGCGGTATGGGAATACTACGTCTACTTCATCTGCACCATAAGCAACTGCCGCTTTTGTCTCAGCAACTGCGATCTCGATGTCGTCGTTACCGTGTGGGAAGTTAGTTACAGTTGCGATACGAACTTCTGGTGTACCTTGCTCACGAAGTGTCTTCTTAGCAATAGGAATAAAGCGAGGGTAAATACAAATGGCAGCTGTGTTACCTACTGCTGATTTTGCGTCATGACAAAGTGAAATAACTTTCGCATCTGTATCATCATCATTCAGCGTAGTTAGGTCCATTAGTTTAAGTGCACGTAGTGCTGCTGCTTTTAAATCGCTCATTTCTATCTCCGATCAATATTCAAAAATTTTACGGCTCAACCCGACTATCGAGTTGGCGATGTAGTCATTAATGAACGGACTTGGTTCCTTGAAGACTCAGGGGGAAACAGCGAATTGCCCCCCTAATTGCTATCCTTGTCACCGCACAGTACCAGTTTGGTCTATGGCACAACAATCTGCGATTGAGTGTCTAACGGTATATGCAGCTCACGCTGCGACTAGCGCGTATCATACTCCTTGTATTAATCAGCGCTAGCTAAAAAACTTTTCAATAATCCATTGATAAGTTACGCCACCTAAGTACACACCGACAATCCCCATCACTCCTGATAAAACGGGTGGCGCGGGTACCGGTAACTTGATGACTGAAAACAGGATTCCGACAACAAACCCAGCTAGGGTTGCGAGGATAACTTCATTCATGAGTTATGCCCTACTTTCTATAGATATATACATTATAGATATTTGTCGCAAAACTGTAGTGGCTCATAGAGCGCAAACGGTTTGTATCTCAAAAAAGGGGGTGTTCAACGTTTGCTCAATTGCAAACACCCTTAAACACTCCCATCGAGGGCTGGTTATGAGGGTAATTAATCCCTCCATAACGTTTTTCAATATAGTAGTGCAAGAACAAGGTTCCTAAGGAATCGAATCCTCAGGAGCTTAATCCACTAAGTGAACGGGGTGATAAACCGAGTTCAACGTAGTGATTGCACTCACTATGCAGAAAAAACAAAAGCCCCGCAGCAAGAAACTTGCTACGGGGCTTTGTAAAACGGCGTCTATATAATCTTTCTTACTAGATTAGAAAGATAGGAAGAAGCCAGCAATTGTCGCTGCCATCAGGTTAGATAGAGTACCAGCACAAACCGCTTTAACACCCATACGAGCGATGTCGTGACGACGGTTTGGAGCTAGACCACCTAGACCACCTAGTAGAATCGCGATAGAAGAAAGGTTTGCGAAACCACATAGAGCGAATGCGATGATTGCTTGAGTCTTCTCAGACATTACTGCACCTGTCGCTGCAACAACTTGAGCGTTCTCGCCAACGTAAGGTACGAAGTTTAGGTAAGCTACGAATTCGTTAACAACCAGTTTCTGACCGATGAATGAACCAGCAACTGTCGCTTCAGCCCAAGGAACACCGATAAGGAATGCTAGAGGAGCGAACAACCAACCTAGAAGAAGTTCTAGTGTTAGGTTTTCCATACCGAACCAACCGCCAACGCCACCTAGGATACCGTTGATAAGAGCGATTAGACCGATGAATGCTAGTAGCATAGCACCAACGTTTAGAGCTAGTTGTAGACCAACTGATGCGCCGCCTGCTGCTGCGTCGATAACGTTAGCAGGTTTGTCATCACCACCATCAATGTCACTACCTAGATTCTCATCTGGCGTGTCAGTTTCAGGTTTGATGATTTTAGCGAATAGTAGACCACCTGGTGCTGCCATGAATGATGCTGCTACAAGGTACTCTAGAGGTACACCCATAGATGCGTAACCTGCTAGTACACCACCAGCAACTGACGCTAGACCACCACACATTACCGCAAACAGCTCAGACTGAGTCATTTTAGGAACAAACGGACGAACCACTAGTGGTGCTTCAGTTTGACCAACGAAGATGTTAGCTGCTGCAGACATAGACTCGGCACGTGAAGTACCTAGTGCTTTTTGTAGGCCACCACCAAGAATCTTGATAACCCATTGCATAGCACCAATGTAGTAAAGTACAGAGATAAGCGCAGAGAAGAAGATTAGCGTTGGTAGTACTTGGAAAGCAAAGATGAAACCGATACCGTCAACTGAGAAGTTAACTAAGCTTCCGAATAGGAAACCAGTACCGTCTTTACCGTAGTCGATAACGTTTTGTACACCAGCTGAGAAACCAGCTAGAAGGTCACGACCCCATGGTACGTATAAAACGAAACCACCGATGATGAATTGGATAGCAAATGCGCCACCCACAGTTCTTAGATTGATAGCTTTGCGGTTATCAGACAGTAGTAATGCAATTCCTAGCAATACTGCCATACCGACTAGGCTCATAAACAGGCTCATAGTTTATGACTTCCTTATATGTTATTTATTGGCGTGTAACAAAATGGAGCTCAAAAGCGGGGGTGATTATACTCATCCGTCCATTGATAAAGTAATGCCATCCTCACAGTTTCTAATAAGATTCATCATCCGTTCACTCATTTACGTGAAGAAGATCACCATTCAGTCGCATGGTAATCATTAAAAGAACAATTTCTTTAGATTTTATTCACAAATACCGAACGCCAAATTGCCATTTTTCCAAACGTTTTCAGCAATCGTTTGCCTTGACATTCCTTTTAAGCTTGCGAGACAGGACACTATTTCACCTATCATCTTCGGATGATTGGCCTTGCCTTGATGGCCGTTCAATGGCATGTCGGGAGAATCGGTCTCTAAAACCAATTTTTCGAGCGGTAACTGAGCGACTGCTTGGCGAGTTTTCTTCGCTCTTGGATAGGTAATTACGCCACCAACTCCGATATAAAAACCGCACTCAATAAACTGCATAGCTTGTTGGTAGCTCCCCGAAAAGCCATGCAATACACCACCATATTGAAACCTATTTTGTTTCAATAATTGAAGGAGGCGATTGTCGGTTTTACGGCTATGCAAAATTATTGGTATCTGATGTTGATTTGCCATCTCTATTTGGTGGATGAAAATACGCTCTTGAAGAGCCATATCCACTTTAACCATAGCATCAAGACCACACTCTCCGACCGCAACACATTTATCAGAACGCTGACTAAGAAGAGTATTGAGATCATCTAACTCTCGCTCACTCTGCTCAGATAAAAAGTAAGGGTGCATTCCAAGCGCGTAAAAGATATTTTCATACTGCTGAGATAAGTCGGATACCACTTGCCAGTTTTCTGAACTGATAGTCGGAATGATTAGACGCTCTACACCGGCTTGACGCGCTAGAGATAAATGAGTGGAGAAATCAGTTCGAAACGGCTCAAAATCGAAATGACAGTGGGTATCAAAAAGGCGCATTAACGCTGCGCCTTTTTATTATCTTTGGAAGAATGGGGCGAATCACTTCGGTAGGGGACGCAGCTGCGTTTATTTTCTGGGGTAAGCCCCATCGACTTACACCAAGCATCGTATTTCGATAGTGCTTTTTTAAACCAATTGAGCATCCTCACTCCCCTTTCTTACTTAATTACTGCTCTTCACGTTTAAAGACCAGCTCTGTTGGTGTCGACTCTTCTTCAACAAAGTAATAGCCTGCCGTATCGAACTTGGTCAGTTCGGCCACACTCGTGATTTTGTTTTCTATAATATAGCGCGCCATCATGCCACGAGCTTTCTTAGCGTAGAAACTAATGACTTTAAATTGGCCATTCTTACAATCTTTAAATACCGGTGTAATAATCTGCGCATCAAGTGCTTTAGGTTTAACGGCTTTGAAGTATTCATTCGAGGCTAAATTAACCAAAACGTTATCGCCTTGAGCAGCAATGGCTTCATTAAGCTTCTCTGTAATGACATTACCCCAAAACTGGTACAGATTAGTTCCTTTATCGTTTGCAAGCTTAGTCCCCATCTCAAGACGATATGGTTGCATCAAATCAAGAGGCTTTAGTAAACCGTACAGGCCAGAAAGCATACGCAAATGGTTTTGAGCATAGTCGAAATCTGCATCCGTTAAGGACTCTGCACCTAGCCCAGTGTAAACATCCCCTTTAAACGCAAGGATAGCTTGGCGAGCATTGTCCATTGTGAACTCTTCGCTCCACTCTTGAAAACGCCCCACATTCAAATCAGCAATCTTGTCACTCACCTTCATCAAGCTTGCAACATCGGCAGGAGTCAATTTACGACATACCTCAATCAGCTGTTTTGAATATTCCACTAACTCCGGTTGAGTAAACTTGGTTGTGGCTAACGGTGATTCATAATCTAGTGTTTTCGCAGGGGAAACGACAATAAGCATGACTTAACTCTATCCATTTATCTGTTTTATTAAACTTAGGGTACAAAAAAAGCCATGCGTTGTCTGCATGGCTTTTCGAATCGTTTTAATAGGCTTCATCTATATAGATGAGCTCACAATTAGTCTTTTTTGCTCTGATCCCAAATCCCATCTTCTAGCTGAGATTTAAGCTCAGGGAAATCATTTGAATCAAAGGTCGGAACTTTACCTTCGCTTAATTGGCGGTTGTAGTCCTTCGCTAACTTAATAACGATACCTGAAAGCAGAATAATCGCCACCAAGTTAACAATCGCCATTAAGCCCATAGAAACGTCAGCGAGTGCCCATACCACAGGTAGAGAAGCCACCGCACCAAACATTACCATACCTAAAACGATGATACGGAATAAGCCTAGACCCGCTTTGTGGTTGTGCTCTAGGAAGATTAAGTTCGTCTCAGCGTAAGAGTAGTTTGCAATGATTGACGTAAATGCAAAGAAGAAGATAGCAATCGCAACAAAGATACCGCCCCACTCACCTACTTGCGAGCTTAGTGCACTTTGTGTCAACTCAATACCTGTTACTTCACCATGTGGAACGTATTCACCAGACATCAAGATGATAGCCACTGTCGCTGAACAGATAACGATAGTATCCATAAATACACCTAACATCTGCACGTAACCTTGTGACGCTGGGTGTGGTGGATACGGTGTTGCTGATGCTGCTGCGTTTGGCGCAGAACCCATACCTGCTTCGTTCGAGAACAGACCGCGCTTGATACCGTTGATCATCGCTTGTGCGATTGCATAACCAAGGCCACCTGCCGCTGCTTCTTGCAAACCAAATGCGCTCTTGAAGATAAGTTCAAGTACTGCTGGCAGTTTTTCAATGTTCATGATCATCACAGACATTGCCAGTAGTAAGTACGCCAGTGCCATAACTGGAACAACCAATTCAGCAACGCGAGCGATACGCTTGATACCACCGAAGATAACCACAGAAGAAAGTAATACAACAAACACGCCAACGTAGGTGTCTTCCCAACCGAATGCATTATGCATCGCGTTAGCAATTGAGTTTGCTTGTACTGCATTAAATACTAAACCAAAGGCGATGATCAGGAAGATTGAGAACAGTACACCCATCCAGCGCATACCGAGACCTTTCTCCATGTAGTACGCAGGACCACCACGGTAGTTTCCGTCATCATCTTTCGTTTTGTATAGCTGTGCCAGTGTGCTTTCCGCGAATGATGTCGCCATACCAAGCATTGCGATTAGCCACATCCAGAAGATAGCGCCAGGACCACCAGCAGTCAGTGCAACAGCCACACCGGCCATGTTACCTGTACCTACACGAGCAGCAAGACTGGTACAAAGAGCTTGAAAAGATGAGATACCAGCAGTGTCAGCTTTGCGGCTGTTCTTCAATACAGAGAACATATGGCCAAAATGACGGAATTGGATAAAGCCCAAACGGACTGTAAAGTAAATCCCTACACCGACCAGTAGATAAACCAGAATAGACCCCCAAAGCAGGTCATTCATCAAATTAATTAAGTCTGTCATAAGATCCTCATATTGAGATTTCGCTGACCTCTGCTTCCAAGCCATCCATCTAACTGCTCAACTAAGTGTCAAGATTGCTTAGTGTTTAATATTATTTTTATGCAGTTTAGATCTGTAAAACTCGCATCATGCTTCCATTTTACGTATCAGCGTATTTTTTGACGGGCGGATAATGCAGCTAAGTATGGCAAAAATCAATATGCATCAAAACACACTACAATGTTATTTTTCACTATAAAATCACCGTCGATTAACACAAACAAGAACAAACAAACCACAAAACCAGTACATTAACATTAATTATTAACAACATTGGCAAAGATAAGTCTAGATAAAAAACAGCATACCAATAAATATATGACACGCCTTACTCAATAAGGTCTGAAACCAAGATTGAGTTCTAGGCAAATGTGTTTTCGAAAGCCTGTTTTATCCCCTATGAAGCCGTGATTGCATAACACGCCTTTTTGCCCTCACTCTACACACTCGGTTAACAATCATATCTTGAGAATTTAATCGTTTTCGTGAAATTGTTTGCGCAAAAAACCATCAAATTTGACTTAAAAATCTGTGAAGCTCTGTAGAAATTTCCAGAAAAAGTTCATCGAATCGTAACAAATGAGAAACGAATCAAAGATACGCTGCAGTCAGAATGGTATTTAATAAATGCCCCTTCAAAGAGTAATAATTAAATAGAGGTAGCTTATGGAAGGCTTAAACTTTGAAGAAATCATGGAAATGGATATGCCGAGATCAAGAGCGGCTCGCTCTAAACCGGTAAAACGTAAATGGCGCGAAATAGAAGCTATTAAGGATAGACAGCGACTTAAGCGTGAATTAAAAGAAATGGATATTGGGTTTGAAGATCTTGCTGATCTCGAGTTCTAAAAAAAGAGGCTAAATGCCTCTTTTTTGCTATCTGTTCTATAAAAATAACAGACCTTCATAAAAAATGAGCAGGAGCTTACAGCGCCTCTTGCTCATTTTGTCTGACTCGTGCAGCAAGTTGCTGATACTGTTCTGCTATCGTGTCACCGAATACCGGATCATCTTCATTAATACTCCACAGCAACTCAACAGCTTGCCAATCTTGCACAGTAAAATTACGTATGATCATCGGCAAGACAGAGTGCTCTTCCATCTCTAAATGTTGCCGCTGAGACTGGACAAACTCTTTCAATTGACCAACAAAAATATCTTGAGGAACAACTGCATCTTGCAAAATCATTTCAACCGTTTCTAAGAACTCATGCGTTTTTTTTGACAAGAGTTTATGCTCAGACTCTAAATCTTCAATCGCGTCTAGATGACCAAATTTATCTAAGTAGTACTGATAGATGATATCTTCTTTGGGATGATGAACTCGCTCCGAATGATCGGAAAGATAAGCAACAATCTCATGCAGCAACGAATAATTTATCGCTTGTTCACTCTCTAACATGGCTATCTTCTGCTTTAAAACCGCCAATAAGCGAACCATATAGCCGTGTTCTCTTCTGATCCTTTCAATCATCATAGCATTCTCCCTAACACCTACTTTTGATAAGTGTATAGGAGATCTCAAAATGACGCTTTGATTCTGCTCGAATTTTGCTCAATTACTCTCTTATTAAAGTGCAACATCAAGTGGCAAACTCCAATCAATGGCTTTATCTCCCTGCTGTAGCAATAGCTGATTCGTTTTCGAAAAATGACCGCAACCAAAGAATCCACGACGAGCAGACAGAGGTGAAGGGTGAGGCGCTTCTAGAACATGATGTCTTTCACGATCAATAAACTGTCCCTTCTTCTGAGCATGCGCCCCCCACAACAAAAACACTACCCCATCGCGTTTCTGATTAAGTGTATCAATCACATTGCTGGTAAACGTTTCCCACCCTATTTTCGAATGAGAGTGGGCCAGCCCTTGCTCTACCGTCAAAACCGTATTCAATAACAGTACCCCTTGCTCAGCCCAAGACTGCAGGTAGCCGTGCATCGGAATTTGAAATCCATTGATATCTTGAGCCAGCTCTTTATAGATATTAACCAGTGAAGGGGGCGTTTTGACTCCGGGTAGGACTGAAAAGCAAAGACCATGCGCTTGATTGGGGCCGTGATATGGGTCTTGGCCCAAAATCACCACTTTTACATCATCAAATGCCGTTGCGGAAAAGGCATTAAATACATCATCATCTGCTGGAAACACACATTTGTCTGCAGCACGTTCTGCCGACACATAATCCAATATCGCTTGGAAATAAGGTTGCTGTTTTTCTGCTTGGATATAATCTTGCCAGGTGAGTGATGAGGTCATGCTCTGTTCCTTCTATTACTATCAACAAGATTGTCGCAAAAATAGTAGAAGGAACAAAGCTCAGTTTAAGTGGTTACTGTTTTTGAGGTGTACGATAATGACCTTGGCCTGTGATGTGTCGATTAGGCATTGGTAAACGAACCGGTCGATAAGTCGTAGTAACAGATGAAAATGGCATAGTGGCATCCTCATAAAATTAAACACACTTAGTAGTATGAAAAATTGATGCCACTTTTTGTCTAATGATCACTTTCGTTCAATGATGCGGCATGAAATGTACGTAACTGATTGATCTCTTCAGGCCATAAATCTGGCTCTATTGTCTCTAAAATCAGAGGGATACCATCAAACCTAGTATCTTTAGCGATATACTCAAAACAGTCCCAACCGATCTCACCTTTCCCCAAGGCATGGTGTCTATCCACTTTGCCGCCTAATGGGATCTTTGAATCATTAATGTGCATTGCTCTTAAATATTGCATACCGACAATGCGATCAAACTCGGCAAACGTCGCTTCGCATGCTTCAAAACTACTTAGGTCATACCCTGCAGCAAATGTATGGCAAGTATCAATACAAATACCCACTCGCGTTTTATCTTCAACCTGCTCAATGATTTGCGCGAGATGTTCAAACTTCCAACCAAGGTTGGTCCCCTGTCCTGCGGTATTTTCAATTACCGCAACCACGTCAGGAACAGCTTGATGAGCTAAGTTAATCGACTCGGCAATCTTTGTCAGGCATTCCTGTTCCGAGATTTTCTTTAAATGACTCCCAGGATGAAAATTGAGTAACGTTAACCCTAATTGCGCACATCGTTCCATCTCATCTATGAAGGCTGCGCGAGATTTCTCTAACTTCTCTTCTTCAGGGGCGCCTAGGTTAATTAAGTAGGAGTCATGCGGCAAAATCTGCTCACTACTAAAACCGAGCATCTGACAATTTGCCTTAAACGCGCTTATCGTCTTTGGCTCTAATGGCTTAGCAACCCATTGGCGCTGGTTTTTAGTAAACAGCGCAAAAGCATTCGCACCAATTTCACGAGCCCTCAAAGGCGCTTGATCAACGCCGCCAGCAGCTGATACATGTGCACCAATAAATTTATTTCCAAGTTGTTTTTTTAGCATTGTCATTTAATCACTTTGCACTTTCAGAATGCGTATCTATTTACAGTTACTTATAAGACTCAGGTCAACTTTTAAACTCACTTTGTAGTAAATTTACAACAAAATCACCTGTTAAATATTTTTTATATATTCAAATAAATTGTAACTACCTTGTTTTCAAAGGTTTTATTGATTTAGAACAAGAAAATAACCTTTAGAAAAATGATGTTTTTGGTTGTTTTTTGACTTAAATCAATATTATCATAAGGGATATTCGCTATATAATACGTAGCTCAATAAAATTCGAAAGTTAACACCAATAAACCACTGAAGTGGACTAGGAGATAGTAATGATCCAAGGTATTCAAATCACTAAAGCAGCTAACGACGATCTACTGAACTCAATCTGGCTACTAGATAGCGAAAAGAACGAAGCACGTTGTGTTGCAGCAAACTCTGGCTTCGAAGCTGATCAAGTTATCGCTATTAACGATCTAGGTGAGTACGAGAGCCGTGAAGTTGCTATCGAAACTGCACCACGCATTGAAGGTGGTCAACACCTAAACGTAAACGTTCTTAAGCGCGAAACGCTAGAAGACGCAGTTGCTCACCCAGAGAACTACCCACAGCTAACAATCCGTGTATCAGGTTACGCTGTACGTTTCAACTCTCTAACAACTGAACAGCAACGTGACGTAATCGCACGTACTTTCACTGAGTCTCTATAATTTAACTCAGTCACCCAATTAATAAACGGCGCTCATTGTGAGCGCCGTTTTTTGTTTCTTAGCCATGACTTAATGCACCCTTCGTAACTTTCCGCTACATTAGGGCTACCTATTCCTTACTTTCACCAATGACCATGTTACTCGAAGGCATTGAAACCTTATTGGTATTGAGCAAAGCAAAAACAATGAGCCGAACAGGCAGCCTGCTTTATATTAGCCAGTCTGCGGTAAGTAAGCGTATTGCCAATCTAGAAAAAAAGCTGAGTAAGAAACTCATTGAGCCAGAAGGTCGGCACGTAAAGCTCACTCAAGATGGCATTAGCTTAATTGAGAGTATTGGCCCCACATTCAATGAGTTAAGAGGCTTAATCTACGAGCAGCAGTCGATCATCGAGCACAGCATTATCCGTTTAGATTGTTCAGAAACGTTAATCGCAGGGTACCTTTCAACAGCACTTGGCGAGTGTGTTCAGCGCGATAACTACATCACCCTTACCACCAACCATACACCAAGAATCATAGAACATGTACAGTCTGGTATTGCTCAGATCGGTGTCTGTGCTGGATACCTGCCTACCCACCATTCTCTGACCACCTTTCACCTATTCGATGAACCCTTTTATATTGTCTACGCTGACAGCTTGACTCAACTGCCAGCGACTATCATCACTAATGATCTTAAAAATCCAGCTAATACCTATCAGCTGGCCATTTTAAATCAGCTTGATATGAAACCTATTATGGAGATGGACTCTTACGCCGCAGCGGCTCAATTAGCGCTAGCTGGTGTTGCCCCAGCTCTCGTTCCTTTATCCGTAGTAAAAACCTTGAAGATCGGCCCTGAGTATTGTCACCACTTTAACGAGATTGAACCTCTACATCGGCCAGTACACATCTGTCTTCGACCGTCTTCTTACCGTAATACACGAATCAAAGCAGTGATAGAAACCATTGTTGATGCTGCTGCCAAAGTAGTTTTGTCGCCATTAACATCGACATAATGATCACCAGTGGACGAATCCATTTCTGGCCTTTGCTAACCACCACTTTGGCGCCTAGTTGCGCACCCATAAAACCGCCGACAGCCATAACCAATCCTAGCTCCCAGATCGGTAAGCCCGCGATAATAAAGAAAATCAGAGCAGCAATGTTGGAAGTAAAATTGAGGACTTTAGTGCGTGCCGTCGCATCGACAAGTGAGAAATGCCCTAACGCCACAAAGCAGACTGTAAAGATGGAACCTGTTCCAGGGCCAAAAAATCCATCATAAAAGCCCACACCACCACCGACGCTAAAAGCAAACATAGCTTCAGAGATCTTTGCTTTGCCTGCATGCTCTTTAGTTTTAGGCATAAGAAGAAAATAGAGAGATATTCCAACCAGCAGCAGCGGAATCAAACTGGTTAATACGCCTGCATCTATATACTGCACGGCTTCAGCACCAATTGCTGAGCCGACAAAAGTGCAAGCGATAGCAAGGCGCATCTCTTTTAAGCTAACAAT
>Ga0209272_10001884_pt1 | contig 12526 bp, 6 predicted proteins | sample tdDd002_FD_187125 | JGI IMG/M metagenome (GOLD analysis project Ga0209272, IMG submission 187125) | Marine sediment microbial communities from the Atlantic coast under amendment with organic carbon and nitrate - tdDd00.2 (SPAdes)... | ecosystem: Environmental > Aquatic > Marine > Coastal >... | reverse complement strand
CTCGTGCGTTCCACGACCTGTATCCCCAATAAAACCAGAAGAGTGAGAGTCATCAACCATTACCAAAGCATTATACTTATCAGCAAGATCGCAAATTTCATTCAGTTTAGCGATATCGCCATCCATAGAGAAAACACCATCAGTAACAATGATTCTGTAACGCTGAGCTTGAGAAACCTTTAATTGGGCTTCCAAATCAGCCATATCAGCATGCTTGTAACGGTAACGAGCCGACTTACATAGACGTACCCCATCGATAATTGAAGCGTGATTCAATTCGTCTGAAATAATCGCATCTTCTTTAGAGAAAAGTGGTTCGAACACACCGCCGTTAGCATCGAATGCTGCAGCATAAAGAATGGTATCTTCAGTACCAAAAAACTTAGCAATTTTAGCTTCCAGTTCTTTATGGATATCAGTTGTTCCACAAATGAAACGAACCGAAGACATACCATAACCATGAGTATCTAAAGCTTTTTTAGCTCCTTCGATTACTTTTGGATGAGAAGATAATCCCAAATAGTTGTTGGCACAAAAATTTAATACTTCGTCACCAGTTGATACTTTAATTTCAGCACCTTGAGCAGAAGTAATGATTCTCTCGTTTTTATACAAGCCCGATTCTTTAATAGATTCGATCTCACCAGCCAAATAGTCTTTGAATTTTCCGTACATAAGTATTTGTTGTATAGATTGAAATAACTAACCCGAAACCTATCGGGTATGGATTGAAAGTGATTATAAGGATTCTCAATCCGGATCAAAATTACAATAAAAAAACTTCAGGTTTATATTTCAAGAACTGATTTTAAACATTTTGTAAAAATCTGACAAGTTTCAAAAAGAGGTAAACAGAAAAAAGCCCTGATATCTCTTGGACATCAGGGCTCTTTCTTACCAGATATAATCTACAAATTCGGGATGATCGATAAATGGGTTTCGATTACCCTGAATCTCAAAAATTGTTTGATTTCGATTTTTCTCAAAGGCATCAACAGGATCCTGTTTGTGCCATTCCAACAAGGTTGAAAGCTTACCGATATAAGGCAATTTATAATTGCCTAAGGATTGCTCATTAAGTTCCAAATCAGGGCCTCCGGTTGTTCCTTCATAGCGCACTACCATATAAAACATCATACGAGCAATATCACCTTTTACGGCATCACGCGGTTCCCATGTTTTAGCAGTATATTTACATTCCGTAGCCTCCGAATGCGAGGTCCCCCCATTATCAAAATACCTATTCGATCGGGATGTATTTACAGAACGATCTACAGGACGCAGATGATGAATATCAGTGGAAGCTGGTTTAGAAGTACTTGGAGCGCCTCCAAAACCACGTGATTTTGCCCAAACGTGTTCCCTATTCCATGAATTATTATCATTCTGTCCATGATCTTTATAGGACTTAGCTTGTGAGCGACCGGTATAAAGCAAAATCACATTATTCGGATTACCAGGATCCTCATCTGTTTGATCCAAGGCATCCCAAACATCTGTTCTACTAGACGACGTATAAGGCAAAACCTTATTATCATCTATTAAATCATGCAAATCTTCCTTTAAATCATCAGAATTAATTCCATCAATTAACTTATAATATGAATTATAGGCTGATGAATTCTCAATATTTATAGTTCCTGACTTATTGGGCTTTAATTCACCTGGTGCATCGTCAGATGTAGAACAAGAAAAAACCAATAAGCTTATTAAAAAGAAATACAGTATTTTGTGCATAACCCTATTATAATTTTAATGATTAGTAATTAAGAACTTTCAAAGAAGAATATCATTAATTATTAATCGATCATTGTAAATTCATTTAGTTACTCCACACAGCTGTTTTCTTACCGCCAAAAATGTATTTTACTAACTCAGGATGATCAATAAATGGATTACGGTTTTTCTGGTAGCCATAAACGATATTATTTCTTCTGATTTCGTATGGATCAACAGGATCTAGTTCATTCCATTCCAAAAGATCTGATAACTTACCATGATAAGCTACAGAACCACTACCACCTGTCTCATTAATTGTAAAACCATAACGAACCGCCATATAAAAAATTGAACGAGCTACATCGCCTTTAGCACTTAATGGAGGTTCATAAAAAGCTCCTGTCTTCGTTCTTGGTCCAGAAACATTAGCAAAATCAAGATTTCCTCTATTACTATTCTCACGTGCATCAGAAGCTCTTAAGTGATGGCAATCGGTTCCTGGTCCAGGTGTCTTACCGAAATCACCATGCGATTTAGCCCATACGTGCTCTCTATTCCAACCAGCAGAATAAGAACTCACTCTTTTACTCTTCTCGATTCCGACTTCTTTATAAACTAACCAAACTTGAGAGTTATTAGCTGGATTTTGATCATCTTCTTCACAAATATCATAAACTGCACTATAAGATAACTTTTCAGCACCCGATGAGATAATTGACTTCAACTGAGATCGAAGTTCTGATCCTGACATTGACAATGCAGATTTATAATAGTCCGCTGGGATTCTAACAGATGACATATGCTGTCCTGCTTCTACTTTTTGAACATACTCTTTAGGTGTGAAATTAACGATGATTTTACCCGCGGCATCCACTTCTGGAGTTAAGTAGTTTTCATGATCTTTACCCGGCTTGGTTCCTCCATTATCTCCTTCATTTCCTTCATCACCTCCATCTGGCTGTTCTGTATCATCAATTGGATCATTACCTGAATCACATGAATAAATAAAAATGGATAGAAAGAATAATAAATAAAGTGTTTTTTTCATTTTAATAAGTATCAATACCCTAAGTTGTGGGATAAGTAATTAGTCTCTTGATTATATCAAGACACATGAAAATTCAATTAGTAAAATTCAATGGAGATATAAATAGTTATACTGAACAGTATACTATCGGGTATAAAATGGTAGGACAAAAATAGAGAAAATCACCTGATTTTCAAGTAATCTATCAGCTAATTGAGCATTAAAAATAGTGATCAAAAAAAAGCATCTCAAATGAGATGCCTTTTGGGGATATAAATCGGAAATACTACTTCTTCACAATTTTGAAATCATCAAAATAAATAAAACCTCCCACTTCAGTTTCTTTATTAGTTCTGACCTCAAATTCAAATATTTTAGCATTAGCTGGAGCAACAACGTCAACTTTGACTTGCTGCCATTCAACATTGTCGGTTGAATAGGTTTTTGATTTTAAAACCTTATCAGACTCTTTATCTTTTACGGTAGCCGTTCCTGTAGTAAATTTTGACCACAATCTGGTTTTAGCTTTCGCATCATTATCTAAATACCAATACGATACTTCATAAGTTGCTCCTGCCTCAACAGGGTATTTAAAGCTAACATCCTTAGTGCTGGATGAAGATGTTTGTTTGATCGAGAAATCACCTCCATGCTTAACCTCAGATTCTTTAACAATGTTTTCAACTTTATAAAAACCTTCAGGATGTAGCTCGTCAGTCCAATTTTCAACGCCCCAATTTGTAAACTCAATGCTTTCTACAACCTCCTCAGGATCTCCTGATTGATCAGCGGGATCGTAGTTAAACCTTACATTACAGATGTTCCAGGTACCTGAAGCGTCTGAATCGTTTCCCGTATATTTAAAGGCAATATGCACTTTTCCTGTGTAAGTGGACAAATCAATTTGTCCTGCAGATTTCCACTTACTATAATCTTTTGCAACAGCTTCTGGTAAAACAGGTGATAATTCGGTCCATTGAGCTTCTTGCACACCATTGTTATAATTAAAATCAGAAGATATTAAGATGGTAAATGTCTCCTCCTTTGCATGCCCTCTTTGAGTATGAAATGTGAAATTCTTTTTAGCTGCAGCATCAAGATTTAAAGCTGGGGTTACAACCCAAGTTTCAATATTATCCTGCCCTGAGCTAAAACCTGTTGCTTGAATATATTTCGCTGAATCATCTTCCTTTGTAGTCCAATAAACATCCCCTTTTATCGCTTGAGTAAACCAACCTTCAGCATCTAATCTTGTATTATTGGTTGCAGAAGCAAAAGCATTATTTAGTGTATTTACTGTTTTATCAACAAAAATGTAATCGACATGGTCTCCAACACCAATAATTCCTAAACTAAACCAGTAATTTTTTGGCTTAATATCCCATTCTTTTGATGCCGATTTCCAAACTGTATTACCTGTTTTCACCGTTTCTTTCCGCAATAGCGTATGATCTTTAGTTGCACCTGAGATTTTATCTATCGTACATTCCTTACCAGATCCCAAAACACCTATCACATCACATAAGCTCCATCTTTTATTCACCTTCTTAAATAACCCTACTGCATCATTACCATTGAAAGTAACTGCATCGGAATTGACAAGGTTAGCAATAGCTTTAATTTTATCATCAGCCTCAGCATGGCAAATCAGATAGACTTCTCCGGCGGCTAACTTACCATTCAGAACCTGTTCGTCTTTCCAATCCTGATCATCAATCCCCAATCTAATAGCATAATCAGCCAAATTAATTTCAGCTTCGGTACCATTATATATTTCCAAATATTTATTTTGTCCTGATCCTTCACCATACTCAGAAAAGAAAACTTTTTCACCTACAATTGGGGCTGGTTCCCCAAGTTCTTCAAAACGCTCTTTGGTAAAATTTAAATCATCGACACTACGAAGAACCAATTGAGGTTTTTTACCATATGTACTTAAGAGGGCTGTCACGGTTCCACTATGTTCGCCTTTCAATTTTTCAGTTGCAAAACTCGCAGCATTATAAGTACTTACAGGAATCGAATTACCATATGCATCTACCAGATTTCTTGCTGTATAAGCACCTCTTCCACTGTAATAATTCTGGTCTATTTCTTCTTCAGCAAATTGAACACCTTCAATACATACAACTATACCTACTTTATCAATAGAAGCTGCTAGTTCAGGTATCGTAACCTTTAGAGGTGTTACTTCTTTAACTAATTTAGGATCTATCAACAAGCATTTTTCCAGCTTCTCATTATTAATTAATCCAACCTTATATTTGTCATCAGATCTATCGCCAACAAGAGGTACATCCAGATTAATCCCAATAAATAAACCTTGTAATTTTAAGCATACACGCTGACCAACTTTTAAACTCTTATAAAATTCACCAGAATCATCAACACTCAACTTAATGGCTTCATTTTCTACCTGAACAAATAAAATTTTAGGTAAATTCTCACTTAACGGATTGGTCACTATTGTACCCTCAAGAATTAGCTCGTCGGCGATTTCGACGCCTATGCCATCCTTTCCTATTGCTAATGCCTTTAATTCACTAATTGTCCCTTTAAGCTCAGGAAATTCAATTTTAACCCCAGTCTCTCCATCATCACTACATGATATTATAAAAATAGATGTCATGAGACATAATAAGGATACTAAAGAATGTAATTTTCTCATTTCAATATGTTTGTTAATTTGTTATTCAAATACAAAATTAATCAAAACAAACACAGTATATGCGCGACATACAGAGAATGACAGCCAATAATTACATATTTAACTTTTGTTAAGTTTAGTCAAATTGAAAATACATAATAACAAAAAAAGGCATCCCTAATAGGATGCCTTTTATTAATATGATCGTAATGATCATTAAAAATTACTCTTGCTCGAAAATTTCGATATCGTCAAGATAGATGAAACCGCCAGCAGCATCACCTTTATAAGCTCTAACTTCAAAGTAAAGTTTTCCAGCCTCAGCAGGAGCAGTTACAATAGCATTAAATTGTTTCCATTCTGCATTGTCTTCACTGTAAGTGTTTGATTGTAATATAGCTTTATCCTCATCTGAAGTAAGATCGGTATAATCACCTTCTTTACCACTTCTGAATTTAGACCAAACGCGAAGTCTTGCATTTACATCATTGTCTAGGTACCAAAAAGAAATACGATATTTTTTTCCGCCAGTTAAAGCAACATCTGTTCCAAAATCCTTAGTTTTTGATGAAGACATAAACTTAGCTGAAAATGATCCCCCGTGGACAGTCGTTGTTTCTTTTGTAATGTTCTCAACATGTGTAAAACCTGTTGGGTTATTATCATCATCCCAAGCTTCAAGATCAGCATTAGCAATAAGGTTATCGCCTACATCATTCTTAACAAATTCTTCAGTCTCTTCAACAGGATCGGCAAAACGCTCACCTGTTAAAGCAAGACCTTCAACACCTGTTAAAGCAATTTGGAAGTTTGTTCCAAAAGTATTTAAGATACCAGAGATTGAACCTGATCCTTCAGGAACAACTTCTGCATTAAATTCTGCATAATTGTTATTACTAATTGAAATTTTCTGATTATCAGCAGTAACAAATTTAATCTCAGTATAACCTTGACTATCCTTACCTAAAGTTTTACCTTTATCAGCAGTGATAACCTGAACACCTGTTACTTTAACTAGGGATCCTACCATTTCTGGACTTAGTGTTGAGATATCATTTACTTCCTTAGGAGTGATAGCCTTATCAAGATCACCACCTACAAATAAATCTTTAATCTTTAACTCAGGGATACGAGAAACTTTATATTTATCGTCAGTCGCCTCAAATCCTAAAGTATAAGTATCGTAATATTTAGCAATAAATAAACCTGCAGCTTTAACATATACTTCTTGACCAGCTACGAAAGTTTCATAATGCTTAACTCCTTCTTTCAGGCAACTAACTTTTACAGCAACATCGCCGTCTTGTAGGTAAATTGCTTGATAAAAGTTGTTTGATTCTCCTTGATTTGATACAACAGTTCCTTTAAAGACGAAATCAGCAGGAACTTCAACAGCATCGCCAGTAGTAAGAGCACGAAGGTCAGCAATTGTTTTAGTTGGTACTGGTAATTTTGCAGAAGGATCTTCTGGTGAATCATCATCAGATGAACAACTTGTCATAGATACTGAAAGACCCATGATTAATGCAAATAATAAAAAATGTAATTTTCTCATTTTTACAGTTCTTTGTTAGTTAATAAATGGTTATAAAAATAAAAAGCAAGCCATTAAAAATGACTTGCTCATGTAGTTATTCGGTTACTTTAATATTATCCAAACGGAAAGTTGTGGTTTCAGTTGAACTCCCCGTGTATTTAAAGGCAATTGAAATATGTTGCCCATCCAGCACTGGTAATTGAACATCACCCGATGGTATCCATGCATAATTATCATCAGATTTTTGTGCAATTTTAACCGTTAAAGGCTGCCAATTTGCTGTTTTGTAGTTACTACCATCAAAGTCAGATGAATATAAAATCTCAACAGGTTGATGATTATCGGTATGTTCCCAATATGATTTAGCCGTTAATAAACTAAATACCTTTTGTGTTGAAACACTAACAGCTGGCGAAATTAACCATGAAATAATTTCAGCATCTTTAGATGTATAGCCTGTTGCTTGTGCAAATTTTTCATCACCAAATGATTTTGCAATCCATTCGCGCGTTCCTTTTTCTTTAATATTATGCCACCCCGTAGGAACAACAGGCATATTATCTGCTATGCCAGTAAAATCGACATCGAACTGATCAACTTTGCTTAATGTTCCAGTGTATTCGCCACTATTCGCTCCAAATCGATCTCCTGTTAAGTCAACATCCTCAAGTCTATTAATTACAAATTGAGGTGATCCGTCGTGATAACTTATAACACCTGTAACTGATCCGCTGCCATCAGGCGTAATTAAATGTGCAAACTTAGAATAGTTACTAGTAAATAATGGTAAATTATTTCCATTTGCATCGTTCAATTCAATTGTAGTCTTAAATGGAAAGGCAGCATTATGTTTTGATCCTACCACTCCCCAAGTTTCGCCTGGACTGTTCAACTGCACATTATTAACTGTAACAAGAGTAAACTTATAATTACTATTGCTTTTTAATTCAGTTATGGTTCTCACTGCTGGAGTCATCACAACAGGAGATTTATCTTTGAAAATATGAAAATCAATTGAAGGAGAAGGAATAGGAGACAATCGGTATTCCTTTTGTTCTGGTTTTACATTATCGCGATATTTATAAAATGCGAAAGATCCACCTAGTTGTACTTCATTACCATATTTACCAAGAACTAAACCTTTACATTTCACGAAGATTTTTTGCCCTTGCGCGTAACTTGTAAATAATGACGATTCACCAATAGAAATATTAATTCCTTGAGAATTACCTTCAAGATCACCTTGAATCACAACATTCTTATAGAAATTCCCTTCTTTATCATCAGAAATCACATATCCTGAAATGTATACCTCATCCTCGATAGTTATAAATTCATTAGCATGCAGATATTTACCTGTTGAAGGAATTGCATTGGTATAAATTTCTTTCAATTCGTCGATTGTAATCAAACTGGCATCAGCAGGCAATTCAAAAACTGGCTCAACCTGCACTGGTTCTGCATAATCATCATCAACACAGCTATTAAGAAACAGCAGCCCGAATAATGCAGTAAGTATATGTATTGATATCTTTTTCATGTTCTTATCTTTTAAAATCTAAAACTCATATTCAAGAAGAAATTTCTTCCATAAGCATAGTATAATTTTGGAGGGAACTGTGAGATATCATGTTCACTCGTGTATTTACTATCCGTTTTAATTCTTGATTGTTCGTAACCACCTGTGATGAAATCTGTATTATCCAACACATTAGAAACTGACAAATTGATATTGATATAGTATTTATAATCGATCCTCCAAGATTTACCAATATTAAAATCTAAAGTGAACTGGTCATCTAATTTCGTTTGATCTGTTACCTTGCTCTGCAAGTTGGTAAACAACTCTTTAGGATCAATATCATCTGAACGATCAATAACATTTTCATACTGATCAAATGCTGCTTTAGTTCTACGTAAAGGGTTGTAGCTTAAATACATTTCACGGTAATAATTGGCATTTACACCAACCCACCAGTAATTATCACTTGAATATTTTAATCCAACTGTATAAGCTTGTTGAGGATAACCTGTTTCTTTAAAGTCAGTCACATAAACAGGCACTGCATCTTGCACTGGCTTATCTTCATTGTCAGCAATCATTGTTAACAATGGACGTGAATCATATTTATGCTCACCCACTGCAATAGCTCCAATCAATGATAATTCATCAAGTAATTTATAGTCAAAGCCTATTTCTATTCCCATATGAATTTTATCAACACCTGACTGAATCGAATTAACAAAGGTTCTATGTTCATCGTTATAGAATCCCATTGTCTTAATCTGATCCATAAACTTGGTGTAATAAGCATTGGCCTTTAACTTGAAGTTTGGTGAACGATATGCATAACCTAAATCCGCTGTAATAATTGTTTCACTATCATTCTGACCTTTGTCATTAAGAGACGTATGTCGTGTACGAGGCGAAAGAAATACATTACGGAAAGTAGGTGCCTTTGTCATATAACCTGCATTGGCAGAAAAATAATTCTTACCATCTTTTTTATAAGTAACACCAGCCTTTACCCCATAATTGAAGTAGTATAATTTCTCACTTTCACCTAAAGAATTGTCCTTAAACATTCCTTTTCTAACCTTAGAATCTCTCCACATAGCTGTTTGAGTCAGACCCAATGAAGCGTAGTAATCAAACTTGTCGTAAGAAAAATTCCCCTGAGCAAATCCTGAAATCTTATCAACATGTGCATTATAATCATGACCATAAACGTCTCCTTCTTTCAACATTTGAGCCTGACCATTTTTAAGAAAATAGTCGTAATCATTTTGTACTCGATCAACACGTTCTTGAGTTGGATAATTTTTCTCTGGATCCTGTCTTGTAGCGAACTTATCAACATTAAAGATAAAATCAGCACCCATCAAATCATCAACTAAAGTATAAGTATGAGCTTTGTACGAGTTATAGTTAACACCACCAATCAATTGAATATTATCATTCAATTCATGCTTGACATTAATATTTGCAATAATTTGCTCAACATCACGTCTACGGTCCTCAAGCATATATCTGGCATGTTTTCCGTAGTTTTTACCATCAGCACCTATATAATCAGGGTTATTATATAGATTCTTCTCATACATCTTATCCCAATTCAACTGAGAATTAGCCTTAAAATGATTCGAGATTTCACTATTGTTGGCATTGGCTGGATAAATAGCCAGGTTACGGTAGTAATCAGGACGAGGGTCAGCAGCATCAATCCAGTTCAAGGCAGTACGACCACTTTCACCGTTCATGTAGGCTAAACTCGTTTCAATCTTCGTTTTGGAATTTAAATCCCAATAATGCTTCAAAATAGCAACCGGTGTATGCGATTTTTGCATTTTAGCATTACGCTTCTTCCCATCTTGCCATCCCCAGTTTGGGTTGTAATAGTTTGATCCAACAATATCGTAAGCAGCTTGAACCGATGCTCCTGAACCACCTCTTTCGCTAGGTGCTCCAAATACTGTTAGTCCAATTGAATGTTTTTCATTTATTTTCTTCAGTGCTGATAAGAAATAACCATAAGCATCATAAGAGGTGCCTTTAATATAGCCTTCATCTCCCCATCTTTTAGATCCAGAAACTGTCAATGCCCATCCATTATCCATCATTCCTGTAGAATGTGTAATCATGGTACGATTACTGTAAGAACGATTCGATCGTGAATAAACAATTTTAGTTCCTTTACGATAAGCATCAGCTTTTGTATTAATATTGGTATTACCTCCGAAAAGACCAAAACCATGGTTGGTAGGAGCTAAACCATCAGATACTTCCTGATCGCGAGTTACGTCGTTAAGACCTCCCCACAAATACCAGTATGCTCTTCCATTTTCCATATTATTCATCTGGATACCATTGAAGAATAAACCAGACTCTTCAGAACCATAACCGCGACGACGGAAACGCGCTGAGCTAAAAGTATAAGCAGCAGCGGCATTAAAAGGATCTTTTGAAGAACTCAAAATTCCTGAAACAGCCATATCACCAAGATCTGCATCAATCTCTTCATCAGATATAGAAGTTAGATCCAGTTCATCAAGTGATGGTAAAAATTTATTAACCTCCAGTACCAAAGTTCCAACAGACGTGTTTTTACCCTCTACAACGTTTATTGTTTCAGTTAAACTAATGAAACCTTCTTGATTTAATTCAATTAGGTGTTTACCTGCAGGAACATCAACAATCGAAAATTGACCATCCGCATCTGTATACACCATATTACTTGTACCTAGAACCTGAACTTGAACATGTTCAAGAAATTGTCCATCCTTAGCACTTTTTACTTTTCCGCTTACCGAACCCGTTTGGGCTTGCAAGGTAAAAGACATCAGAGCTCCTAGCATGAGGAACAGAAAAATCTTCTTCATAAGAATTATTAAAGTTTGATATAAATAGTCAGTGAAAGAAATCAGTCAATCATGCTCATGTTTCCCCCGAAACACAATCGATTGCAAACACAATGACAGTTTGAAATTTTACTTTAAGTAAGTCAGCGGAGGTCGCACCCTTAGGAAAAAATGGTTTTCATACTTATGATGAAATACATAGGTGCTGTATACTATACTTTCTATTGTATAGCCTATTCAAGAGTCGAACAGTATAAAATGGTGCTTAGGTGGGGCAAAATTAATATTTTTTTTCATTTTGCATGACACTCTTGCATAAAAATCTATCAATCTATAACTAAAAGAATTTCAATGAAATAATATAGATCTTCTAAAAAAAAGAGAGCAAACTCAAAAGAATTAGGCTGTTCACAAAATTTATTTTAATTTCGCCACTGAAAAACAATCATTTTAAGAAAACAAAAGTATAATAATTCGATCCCCCCGGATTAAAACCTTGTTTTCGATCTACTCCACTCGAAGAAAATCAAATTCAAATAATAATATTGAAAATCTGTTGTAATGCTAAATCCGTATGGAGATTAAAGTATTACAATGTAATTTTCAATAAGGATTACTATAGAAAATATAAACACATGAAGAATTTCAAATTCAAACAATTAGGTCTATTCGTTCTGTTGGCTAGTTTCCTTTTAAATGTAAATGGCGTATCTGCTCAGAAAAAAGGGAAAGAGATTTCTTGTATCGGTTTTTATAACCTTGAAAATTTATTTGATACAGTAGATGATCCTGAAAAAAGAGACGAAGAATATTTACCTGATGGTAAAAATAAATGGAATGAGAAAAAATACAAGGCCAAACTATTCAATATGGCTCATGTGATTTCTCTTATTGGAAAAGAAGGCTGTCAAGAGGGATTTTCTCTACTAGGTGTTTGTGAAGTTGAGAATCGTAAGGTTCTTGAGGATTTAGTTGCTGAACCAGCTCTTGTTAATCGTAATCTTCAAATTGCACACCACAGTTCTCCTGATAAGCGTGGTATTGATGTTGGCCTACTTTATAACCCAAATCGATTTGAACTAAGCGAGTCGAAAAGTTTTAGACTACACGCGCTCAGAAATGATGGTGACACCTTGTTTACCAGAGACCAATTATTAGTAACAGGTCTTCTTGACAAAGAGAAGGTTCACGTTATAGTAAACCACTGGCCATCGAGAAGTGGTGGTGAAAAGGTAAG
>Ga0209272_10001876_pt1 | contig 12569 bp, 13 predicted proteins | sample tdDd002_FD_187125 | JGI IMG/M metagenome (GOLD analysis project Ga0209272, IMG submission 187125) | Marine sediment microbial communities from the Atlantic coast under amendment with organic carbon and nitrate - tdDd00.2 (SPAdes)... | ecosystem: Environmental > Aquatic > Marine > Coastal >... | reverse complement strand
TTCATGAGGCTCCCAACGAAACCTCATCCTTAATGAAATTTATAGCTCCTGATAATCATTATCTGGAAAGTTGGAATGATGCAGAAATCAAAAAAGGTGCTTTCAGTTTAATGCAACCTGCTATTCATCCACTATTTGATACCCGTCAGTTTCAGGCTTCGCTTTTAAAATGGTCAGCTAAAGATGTCGATTACCATCAATTTATCATGAAATATTGGGAAGAAACACTTTTCCCTACTCAATCACTTTACACGAATTTTAAATCTTATTGGGAGCATACTTTACAAGAGGGAATTTTTGAGGTAAAGAATGAATCAAATGACAAACTGAAGTTTGCTGATCTTGATATTAGTAAAACCCTTGAGACTATTACTGAAAAAAAGAAAACGAATGGGGTCGAACTTCAGATATACCAAAAGGTAGCCATTGGGGATGGCAGCATGGCTAACAATCCATGGTTGCAAGAAATGCCTGATCCCATAAGTAAAATTTGTTGGGATAACTATCTCAATATATCACCTAAACAGGCCAAAGAAATGGCGCTTGAAACTGGAGATATTTTAAAGCTCAATGGAGATCTTGAAGTACCAGTCTATATTCTACCCGGACAGGCTTATAACACTGTCTCTATCGCGGCGGGGTATGGAAGAACTGTTTCTGGTAAGGTTGGTAAAGATGTTGGTTTTAAAATCTCCGATTTTAACACGAGTAAAAACGCCATAGTTAAACTTGAAAAGGTAGAAGGACATTTCGATTTTGCGATGACTCAAACTCACCATTCCATGGAAGGAAGAGCTATTGTTCGTGAGGCAAATTTGGATGAATACAAGAAAAATCCTAAAGCAGGAAACGATCATAAACACGAATATAAGAATGCCGGCATCTATAAAGAGCCCGAATTCCCGAATCATCATTGGGGATTAGCTATTGATTTAAATGCCTGTGTTGGATGTGGAGCTTGTACAATTGCTTGCCAGGCCGAAAACAATGTTCCAATTGTAGGGAAGAAAGAGGTTATTCGAGCTCACGAGATGTCATGGATCAGAATTGACCGTTATTTCTCAGGAGATGAAAACAAACCTGGAGTCGTTTTCCAGCCTGTTATGTGTCAGCATTGCGATAACGCTCCTTGTGAAAATGTTTGCCCTGTAGCAGCTACGAATCACAGCAGCGAAGGATTGAATCAAATGATTTACAACCGATGTATTGGTACACGATATTGCGGTAACAACTGTCCCTATAAAGTCAGACGTTTTAATTGGTTCGATTATACCCAGGCAGATTCAATTCCAAACAACTTACACGATCCGGCGGGTATGACTTTAGATTTAAGTCGTATGGTGCTTAACCCTGATGTTACCATTAGGGCCAAAGGTGTTATTGAAAAGTGTTCCATGTGTGTTCAGAGAATTCAGGAAGGCAAGCTTAATGCGAAGCTCGAAGGACGAAAAGTAAAAGATGGTGAAATCAAAACGGCTTGTCAACAAACCTGCCCTTCTGGCGCCATACTGTTCGGAGATCTAAACGACAAAGCTAGTGACTTATTCAAAGTCGCCTCTAGTGACAGAAACTACCATTTATTGGAAGAAATTCATACGCTTCCTTCAGTTAGTTATCTAACGAAAATTAGAAATAAAAAGAGTTAAACCACTATAATACTAAGTTATGTACGTATCTCCAATTCGAGAACCTCTAATAAAGGGAAACAAAACTTATAGCCAAATAACCAAGGATATTGCCGCTCCTATTGAGGGCAAACCTGGGAAAGCCTGGTATATGGGTCTAACCATAAGTTTATCAGCCATGTTTTTTGGTCTTGCCATGATGGGCTATACTGTATGGGAAGGTATTGGCACTTGGGGACTTAATCGAACCATTGGCTGGGGTTGGGGAATCACTAATTTTGTTTGGTGGGTTGGTATTGGTCATGCTGGAACCTTTATTTCGGCCATCCTCTTACTTTTTAGACAGAAATGGAGAACAAGTATCAACCGTTCTGCCGAAGCCATGACCATATTCGCCGTTATGTGTGCAGGTCTTTTTCCCTTAATTCATATGGGGCGTCCCCTATTGGCATTTTTCGTATTTCCGTATCCCAATACTCGTGATCTTTGGGTGAATTTCAATTCGCCACTTTTATGGGATGTTTTCGCTATTTCCACCTATCTGTTGGTATCCCTTTTATTCTGGTATATGGGATTAATACCTGATATAGGAACCATGAGAGACAGAGTGACATCGAAAGCAAAAAAAACCATCTATGGCTTACTTAGTTTTGGATGGACCGGATCTGTAAAACACTGGCAACGTCACGAAAAACTCAGCTTAATATTGGCTGGTCTGGCTGCTCCTCTTGTTCTTTCAGTTCATAGTATTGTAAGTTCTGACTTTGCTACTGCGATAATTCCGGGTTGGCACACCACTATTTTCCCTCCCTATTTTGTTGCTGGTGCCATCTTCTCTGGTTTTGCTATGGTACTAACCTTATTGGTTGTAACACGTAAAGTTCTCAATTTGGAAAACTACATCACTCTGGCACATATTGAATCAATGAATAAAATTATCATTGCCACGGGATCTATTGTTGGTATTGCTTACCTCACAGAGCTCTTCATAGCATGGTACTCTGGTGTAGAATATGAACAATACGCCTTTCTCAATCGTGCAACAGGACCGTATTGGTGGGCTTACGCTATCATGATGACTTGTAATGTCATATCGCCTCAACTTCTTTGGTTCAGAAAATTGAGAAGAAATCTCCTCTTTACCTTTATACTCTCAATCTTCATCAATATTGGCATGTGGTTCGAGCGTTTTGTTATCATCGTGACTTCGCTACATCGTGATTATCTACCTTCCAGTTGGTCCATGTATAAACCAACCATTGTAGAAGTCGGTATTTTCATAGGAACTCTTGGACTATTTTTCTCCTGCTTCCTACTCTTTATCCGATATTTCCCTGTGATTGCTATTGCTGAAGTTAAAACAGTTGTTAAAAGCTCAGGAGCAAAAGAACCTAAAAACTAAACGTTATGAGAAGATATATATCAGCCTATTTCACAGACGAAGAAAATCTTCTGAGGGCAAGTAAAATACTGATGGAAAAGGAGATATCAATTTTAGATATACTAACGCCCTTTCCTGTTCATGGTTTAGATAAAATTTTAGGATTAAAGGATTCTAAACTACCAACTGTTGGCTTTATAGCTGGTGCCATAGGAACAATTTTTGCCTTTGGTTTTCAGACCTGGGCTTTCGTTGTTGATTATCCCTTATTCATTGGGGGTAAGCCTCATTTTTCTATTCCGTCCTTTATACCCATCACCTTTGAAGTTACAGTACTATTTGCAGCCGTTGCTATGGTGTTTGCTTTTCTATTCAGATCAAAGTTAGGCTTGGGTGCTAAGAATAAAATCCATGATGAAAGGATAACGGATGATCGTTTTGTCATTATCATCGAGGCAAACGAAAATGATGACCATTTTAATAATGTCAAGACCATCTTAGAGCAAGAAGAGGCTCATGAGATTCAACTGAAAGAGCATAAATAGTTAATTCAAAATCATAAACTGATGAACACGAATTATATCTTATCAAAAAAAACAAAACAGGTCTTTTTATTCATTTCTGTTATTGGTATTCTACTGATTGCACTAGGTTTTGTTTTTGAGAATCCCGAAAGCAAAAATATATGGATGAATGTTCTTCTGAACAATTTATATTTCCTGTTTTTATCTCTTTTTGGCGCTTTATTTATTGCTCTCCATAAAATTGCTCATTCAGGCTGGCATGTCAGTTTAAAACGGATACCTGAAGCACTCAGCTCCTTTCTTCCCTATTCAGCGGCATTGATGTTCTTGTTGTTTTTTGGAATGCATGATTTGTATCACTGGTCACATCATGATCTTCATGATCCCATCATTGAGGGAAAATCGGCCTATCTTAATTTGCCTTTTTTCTTTATTAGAATGGCGATTTATTTTGCTGGTTGGATTGGCCTGAGTTATTTACTTCGTAAGAATTCAATTTCTCAGGATTTATCAAATGATTATAAGTTCCACAAACAAGGAAAGACATTAGCTGCTCTATTTATGGCATTTTTTGCTGTTAGTAGTTCTACAATGACCTGGGATTGGATTATGTCAGTAGATCCTCATTGGTTTAGTACACTTTTTGGTTGGTATGTTTTCATTGGCCTCTTTGTATCAGGCATAGCCGCTTTTATTTTAATTATAGCCTTTCTAAAATCTCAAGGATATATTGATTTTGTGAATAAAGAACATTTACATGACTTAGGTAAATATCTATTTGGCTTTAGTATTTTCTGGATGTACCTCTGGTTTTTTCAATACATGTTAATTTGGTACAGCCATATTCCAGAAGAGACTGTTTATTACGCGCAAAGGTTGAATGGTTTCCCTAACCTATTTTTTGTCATTCTTATTCTAAATTTTGTATTTCCATTCCTGGCCTTAATGACTCGAAATTCGAAACGAAATATCAAATGGTTAGCCATGGTTGCTACGGTGGTTCTAATAGGTCATTGGCTAAATATTTATCTCATGCTAAGTCCTGGGATTTTAGGTGAAACGGCTCAAATTGGACTTATTGAAATTGGTTGTACCTGTCTGTACCTGGGTGGCTTCCTATTTGTCGTATTCAATGCTCTATCGAAAAAACCATTGTTATGCAAAAATGATCCTTTCCTTGAAGAAAGCTTCCATTACGAAACTTAAGGCAAATAAACCGCGGGGTTCAAAGATTTCTCAAAGAGCGCTATAAATAGTTGGAATATAATAGAAGATTAGACTTCAAAAATTGAATAAAACGAATTGTTAACAATTTGTAGAAATATTAAAATCAATCTTGCAAACTCTGCGAAAAATGCTTTGCGTTTTTTGCGGTTAAAATAAGCTTATGAAAAACGATCTAAGAAATACTATCATTTTATTATTCTTTATTTCAGCATTCATTTCTTGCGATAGGGATAGAAATCACCCTGGTCATTCTTATTTCCCGGATATGGCGGAGTCAAGAGCTTATGAAAGCTATACAGCCAATCCTAACTTTACTGATAGCATAACAGCTCGGCTACCTGTGAAAGGAACAATTCCCAGAGGTACGCTACCATACACACTTGAAAAATCGGATGAAAACCGTGCTTTTGCAGGTGAAAACCTAACTAATCCAATCTTAATAAATGATGAAAATCTAAAAATAGGGAAAGAAAAATACGAGATTTTCTGTATTTATTGTCATGGAGAAGTCGGTGATGGGCAAGGTTATCTTGTAACCAGTGGACGTTACCCTTATCAAGCAGCAAACTTATTATCAGATAAAATGGAAAAAGCTCCAGATGGAGAAATATTCCATGTGATTTCAGTAGGTTGGGGTATCATGGGAGCACATGCCTCTCAGATCAGCCAAGAAGACAGATGGCGTATTACCGCATACGTTAAAAATAAGCTACAAAAAGTAGAATAAATATTAATTAAAAAGACATAAAACCAATCTGGTTTTATGTCTTTCCGTTTGAGCATTTATCTTTAAAGAGGCTCGGTGATTCACGCCCAAAAATTTCTATTTAAAGACTTATTTCAGAGTCTTCATAAAATCAATAATTTCTTTAATATCTTCTTCTTTCAACTCATTTTTATATGATAGCATAAGGCCTTTTTTATATCCCTTTACGATGTCATCGTTTGGATTATAAATAGAATTAATAACATAAGCACTATCAACGGTTATTTGTCGTTCTACACCTTTTGTCACAACTGTTTCTTGAGTTCCGAATAAGCCTTTCCATGTTGGACCGACAATTTTAGATCCATCCAAAGAGTGACAAGCTAAGCAACCATTTTTCTGTACAATACGCAATCCTAAGGCTCCAGGTTTATCAGAAATAACAGGAGCCACAGTTGTAGTATCGATATACCATTTATCAAACTTATCTTCAGGCATAACGACAACCGAAGTGGTCATGGAAGAATGAGACAAACCACAATATTCAGTACAGAATAAATCAAATTCACCTTCTCGCCCAGCGATAAACCACATGAACTCTTCCTTACCAGGAACCAAGTCTTGCTTTAATCTAAATGCCGGAATATATAGACTGTGCAACACATCTAGAGCTACTAAATCGAGTTTTACAGCACGATCTTTAGGTACATAAAGCGTATCTGTCCTCTTACCGTTTTCATACTCAAACTGCCAATTCCACATACGACCGATACTTTTGATTGTAAAAGCATCGTCAGGAACCTCTTTCATAGGTTTATAACCCATCCAGCCGTAATAAAACATGACCATTACCAAAACAGTAGGTATTAAGGTCCAAAGAATTTCAAGCGCATTATTACCATGAATTTGGACTGCTTTGGGATGTCTTGATTTTCTATATCTAAAAACAAAATAAATCATGGTCGCAGTAATCCCAATAAGGAAAAAAGTGATAATTCCGAATATGATCATAAAGGATGTATCGACTCCTTCTACAAAATTGGATGCGTCAGCCATTTCTTTTGAAAACATAAGCTATCGGTATAAATAATCTAAAAAAGTAACGATAATTACAGAAGTTAATAAGAGTACGATTCCAGCCATCATAATGGCATAAAACTTCTTATCAAACTTCAGATGCATGAAATACATCAGGACAATAACAGATTTTATCGAAGCAAAAAGTAAAGCCCCTGTGACCGTATAAACGCCTAAATCTAATTGTGTAATTGCAACAGAACTGAAAGTGAGTACCAATAGAATTATCAGTATCCAAACAAAAGTACTGTACTTTACAATGTGTGTATGTTGACCATTATCCATAATTTCAGTTTTAAGTAATCAAGTAAAATAATGGGAATAAGAATATCCAAATCAGATCGACCAAATGCCAGTACAAAGCACTATTTTCAAGAATAACATAATCATCATGCTTAACGTCATCTATTTTAACCAACCACATGACATATCCAATAAAACCAACCCCTACAATAATATGAAGAGCATGTAAGCCAGTCATGGCATAATACAATCCAAAAAATAAAATCTCGCCCTGGCTACTTTGATGAAGTATTTCACTACCCGGGAATATACCATGAGAGATTTTACCCGTCCATTCAAAATACTTATTCACCATAAAAATAATAGCCAATAAAACCGTTACTCCCATTAAAATAAGCGCGAGCCCTTTCCTTTTCAGTTGAATAGATGTTATGGCCATTGCAATGGTCATACTACTCACCAAAAGAATAACCGTATTAGCTGTCCCAAGAAAAACATCCAGTTCTTCTGCAGCTAAATGGAAAGCCATCGGATTTAAATATCGGTATACCGAATAGACAATAAAAAGTCCACCAAAAAGTAAGAGTTCTGTGAAAATAAAAATCCACATACCCGTTTTTGATCCTTCATCGTCTCTATGTTCGTCAATAAGGCTGTGATTAGTCATATTTATAAGGATGATCAGTTACAACAGGAATTTCATCGAAATTTTCTAGACTTGGAGGACTATCTACGGTCCATTCAAGAGTTTTACCTTTCCATGGATCCTTCTCGGCAATAACGCCATGACGGGCCGAACGAACTAAGTTTGTTATTATAATAATCAAACCAACTATCATAAACATAGCTCCAAGTGAAGAAATGATGTTAGGCCCATGAAATTTCTCTACATAATCGTAATAACGACGAGGCATTCCGGTCATTCCAAGAAAAAACATGGGTAAATAAAGCGCATTAAACCCCGTAAAGAAAATAGCTAAACCAATATTAGCCCAGGATTTATCGTACATACGTCCAAACATTTTAGGGTACCAATAGTGCACAGCCCCAAAGAAAGCAAATCCAGTACCTCCAAAAACAATATAGTGGAAGTGAGCCACAACAAAAGCTGTATCATGCAAATGTACATTTGCTGAAAGTGCACCCAATACCATACCCGATAATCCTCCTATCATGAAGACAAACAAGAAACATAGGGCCCACATAAATGGCGTTTGCAAATTAATAGAAGCCTTATGAAGGGTGGCTACCCAATTGAAAATTTTAATAGCACTTGGAATGGCAACAAGAAAAGTCAAAATTGAAAAAGTGTATAAGGCTACACCACTCATACCAGAAGTAAACATATGATGCCCCCATACAAAGTAGCCAACAAAAGCAATTGCCAAAGTCGAAACCACAATAGCCGTATATCCGAAAATAGTCTTTCGGGCGAAGGTTGGTATAATTTCAGATATAACACCCATCGCAGGGAGTATCATGATATAAACAGCCGGATGAGAATAGATCCAAAATAAATGTTGGTATAGGATGGGATCACCTCCTAATGCGGGATCAAAAAAACCAATTTGGAGCGTTCTTTCCAAAACCACCATTAATAAAGTAACACCTACGATAGGTGTAGCTAAAACCTGAATCCAGGAGGTTCCATATAGAGCCCAAGGGAATAGTGGCATTTTCATCCAGTTCATACCAGGAGCACGCATTCTGTGCATGGTTACAATGAAGTTAATCCCTGTGACAATGGATGAAAAACCTAAAACAAAAGCCCCTGTTACCGCAGGCAACATATTCGTTCCTGTTCTAAAACTATAAGGAGCATAGAAAGTCCATCCCGTATCTGGAGGCCCATCACCAAAGAACTGTGCAGACAGAGCAATAAATGCTCCTACAATATAAATCCACCACGATAATAAATTGAGCTTTGGAAAGGCAACGTCTTTAGCTCCAATCATTATTGGGAGGAAAAAATTACCAAAAACAGCTGGCAAACCAGGAACTACAATCAAGAAAATCATTGTAATACCATGTAAGGTAAAAAAGCTATTATAGGTTTGTGCTCCCATAATGGTTTTACCAGGAGCCATTAGCTCTAATTTCATCATTAATCCTAGTATGGCTGCAATTGAAAAAAAGACCAGCATACTATACAAATACAATAATCCAATTCTTTTGTGATCGGTAGAAAAAATCCAGCCCATTAAGCCTTTAAATCTACCTTTGTAATCTAGGAAACTGGGGTTAGAATCCTGAGTCAGTGTTTCTATCATAGTTTAGTTCTTAGGGTAGTTTCTTCTTCGTGGTTTACGAATGATTAATAATAGGAATACAATTAATCCGAGACCTAATATCAAGGTTCCACTCACTCGGGTTACATTTAAAACATAGCTTTGCCCTACAGGGTCATATGAGTAACAAAACTGTAAAATTTTATTAATTGTAGGTCCCGAAAGACCTTTTGATGCTTCTAGTAGAGCTAATTTGAATTCAAAGGGTAAAAAATAGGTTCCATTTAGGTATCTGGTAATCTTACCATCGGGACTCAGAATAATCACAGTAGCTGCATGAGTAAAATCTTGCCCTGCTTTGATATATTTAAAACCAAGAGCATCGGTTACCTTCGCAATATTAGCACTATCTGATGTGAAAAATCGCCAACCATCTTTTGTATTCTTATTGGTGATAAGTCCTTGATAATTTTTCTTCTTTTTAATTGCTAAATCAATGGTTTCACGGGGATCGAAACCAAGAGTGAAGACTTGATAATCTTCTGAAAGATTCATATCAGATTTCTGAATCACATCCGCCAATCCATCCATTAATGGACTGCAGATTCCAGGACAACGGAAATAAACAAATATCAATGCCGTTGGCTTATTAATCTGATCTTTAAGATTGACGATTTCACCATCTTCATTCATGACCTGAATATCCGAAGGAACGTATTCATCAAGGTGTTCTATAATTCCAACATCAACTTCCTTCTCAACATCCTGACTAAACAAAAATGGCGCCTGCAATAGACATACAATAAGTAAAAAAAGTGATAATTTCATTTGAACTCCTCCTTGTATTAATACTATGAGTTAATCGAGTTAAAACTGAACACCTTTAAATATAATAAATAATACTTGCAGCTGAAAAATAAATCGCAACTACTTATACAACAAGACATAAAATAAACACAAACATCATATTAAACGCGAGTTACAGATCGTAATTTGAATAGAAATCTACATCATCGGTTTAGTAAATTTGAAATCAACTAAACTATTTATGTCCATTTATAAATAAAACCAGAAATTCAATATATTCGTTAGATATCGTGTGACAAGTTTGAATTAAACAGAATTGCTTCTATTTTTAGAATATAAACTGATAATAAATGAAAACAATCTATACCATCTCTTTGGGGCTATTTCTATTTGTCACATTTTCCTGTACAAATTCACACAAGAAGTCTCTTACGGTCAAAGGAAAAGTTCCTGAAGTTGAACTGGAAAAAGGTAGTCAAATATACAGAGCGAAATGCATGAATTGTCACCGCAAAAATGGAGAAGGTTTACCCAAAGTCTTTCCCCCACTGGCTCAATCTGATTTCTTAGAAAATGAATTAGAAGAAGCCATTAGAATGGTCAAATATGGTAGTGGGAAAGAGATTATAGTGAATGGACAAAAATACAAAAGTTATATGCCTTCTTCGGGCCTTAACGATAGAGATATAACACTGGTGTTTAATTACATTCTAAACTCCTGGGGAAATGAATACGGACTTATAAAAGTTGAAACTGTAACTAATATTAAAGAAAAAAAATAGATCAGAATCTCTCCAACCTATCTTTTCTATTGTTTTATTTGTCTCTCAGTTTAACTATTCTTGTATAACTGTAGCTTTAAATAATTCGTGATCTTTTCTAATTCTTTTAATTGTTAAGACTTTAAAAGTTTCTTCTCCTGTTATTGAATTAATTTTTCGCACAGCACGCCTGCTTGATTTAGCGTGTTGAGGATAATGACAAACTTTATACTTCTTACCACTGTTACAATAACACTTCTCGTTACGTTCGAATTTAACGTAGTAAAAATCTTCTGTGTCTGAACGGAAAAAATTTAATATGGGATCTAATAAATTCATAAGCACGGGTTGTTGGGTTAAATGATTTCTTTAAGTTAACAGTAATCTTTAAGAAATCAAACAAAAAAAATGAGCTAAATTGGCTTTTACCATTTTAACTCATCTTTCATCTAGCTATATACTAGCTTAATGACAACAACTTGGTTCTGCTTCCTCAGTTTGTTCAACCGGAACCGTCATTGCTTTTGCTGGCGGACTTAGATATGGGATACCAAGACTTAAGCCTCGAAGAATAAATAAAACACCTATAAAAACAATGGCGTAAGGAATGACACGTGTTAGTTTCTTTCTTAATTCAAGCGTTATCATATTTCCGACTAAAGAAACTGCTAAAAGCATAGGAATCGTACCTAAACCGAAAACAAACATGAATAAGCTCCCACTATAAGATGAGCCTGTAGCTATAGCTCCAGCGATGGCAAAATAGACCAATCCACATGGTAATAAGCCATTCAATAATCCAATTAGGAAAAGAGATGAATGACTACTTTGCGTAAATAATTTTCTCAAGGACATCTTAACTTTACCAACAAAACCGAAAACAGATTTCTCCGTATCGAACCTGTTTTTATATAAAGATGGCGCCAATACAGAAAGAATCATGATAGCTCCCATAACAATAGATACCCATTGCTGAAAACCACTCATAACAAGTCCTTGCCCTAAAAGACCAAAAATAGCCCCCATAATAGCGTATGTAACCGCACGCCCCAGGTTATAAATAACACCACCCAATATTCGTGACAACCACGAGTCTGTTTTTAATGGTATAGCCAAGGCAATAGGTCCACACATTCCCACACAGTGGAAACTGCCTAACAAACCAAGGCTAAGGGCTGATAAATAAATCATCATGACGTCTTAATATTTACTTCGATAAATAAATAGCTTCTTCCTGATAGTATGCTTTATCTTGATATTCCCAATCAATTTGGATGGCATACCGTCCTTTTACAAGCTTATTTGACTTAAAAACCTGAAGACCTTCATCATTTAAATTGATATCAGCGCGCAAATCGTTATCTGAGTTTGATGGGCGATAAAGAATAATACTTCCTTTGACATCATCCATCATGCCCTTTGGAAATTGAATCTCTACCATACCTCCTTTTTGAGAAACAACAACCTTCTCCTTTAAGCTCTGGGTATTCTTTATTTTATCAATTTTAGATTGAAAATCAATTCCCTGAGGATAATAATCCTTAGAGATAAGGTTAATATCCTGAGTTGTACTAAATACAACAAAAATCAAAACACCAATCACATATATGGAGGCAAACATAGCTAATTTTGTACCCCAGCTTAATTTTTTCATTTGATAATAATTTTCATATTAAGGTCATATGGAAGTCGCCAATAACCATTCTACTCAATAGGAGACTATTCATGGCTCGTTTCATATCGTATATTCTCTAATTAGGCCCTACAAAAGTTAGGTCAACCTTTTCAATTAATCTATCATTTGCATAAACACCTACTTGTATTTGTGTCTTATCGGTTAATACCGTTTTCTTAGGAAACTTAGCAAAAAATGTACCTTCATGTATAGAACTAGCAGCTGCATTAAACGTTTTACCTATAATCTGAATTTCACCTTCTCTATCAAGAACTTTAAACTCAACAGGTAAATCTTCTGTTGTTTTATTCACAA
>Ga0209272_10001875_pt1 | contig 12569 bp, 8 predicted proteins | sample tdDd002_FD_187125 | JGI IMG/M metagenome (GOLD analysis project Ga0209272, IMG submission 187125) | Marine sediment microbial communities from the Atlantic coast under amendment with organic carbon and nitrate - tdDd00.2 (SPAdes)... | ecosystem: Environmental > Aquatic > Marine > Coastal >... | reverse complement strand
TCAGCACATTCAATCTATCTCCATCTCGCGTTATTGGTGATATTAAAACGGCAATAAAAGATGCCATTCTCGATGGTGAGATTCAAAACAATCATGACGATGCTTATCAGTTTATGCTCAAAAAAGGCGAAGAACTAGGTTTAACGGCTATCGAAAAGAAATAAAAAAGATACAGAATCAAATAATTGGCAAAAAAGCTCGGATGAATCATCCGGGCTTTTTTGTTAAATTAAATTTTATGAAAACATAATTAAATAACATATAAATATTCCACTAAAAAAAACATATTATATCTACTTTTGCGGCGTCAAAATCAATCCAACTAGAACACCTAAATACATAAAATATGGCTTACGTTGATAATACCATGATTATCCGAAGAGATTTAGTAGCAAATATGGCTGAACTCTTTAACGAAGAAAAGCTTGTTTCAAACCTTGATAGAGTCCCTCTGGAAATGGCTCCCCGTAACAGAGAAAACTCTGATCGCTGCTGTGTTTTTAAAGAAAGAGTTATCATTAAGGAAAAACTTATCCCTCTTTTGGGTTTTGAGTTGGAAGAGGATCGAGATGAATTGAAGACCCTTGGTGAATATGCATCAGAGGCTCTTAAGAGAGAAAATCCTATCGATAAAATTCTGACCGTAGTAGATGAAGCTTGTACATCCTGTGTTCAAAACTCATATATCGTTACCAACCTGTGTAAGGGCTGTGTGGCTCATCCATGTATGATGAATTGCCCAAAAGAAGCTGTCAGTTGGAACGCAAATGGCCAGGCACAAATTGATCCTAAAAGCTGTATTAACTGTGGGATTTGTATGAATGTTTGTCCCTATCATTCAATCATTTTTATGCCTGTTCCTTGTGAGAATGCCTGTCCTGTAGGCGCAATTACTAAAAACGAACATGGTAAAGAGCAAATTGATGAAGACAAATGTATCGACTGTGGAAAATGTATTACAGCCTGTCCATTTGGATCAATCATGGAGAACTCACAAATTGTTGATGTGATGAAATCTCTTAAATCAGAGCAAGAAACAATTGCTTTGGTTGCACCTGCTTTATATGGTCAATTCAAATACAAAACTGAAAATGTTATTGGTGCCATAAAAGAACTAGGTTTCCACGATGTGATTGAGGTTGCAAAAGGAGCCAATGTTACCACCGTTAATGAGGCTGATGAACTTCTGGAGCGATTAGAAGATAATGCTCCATTTATGACAACATCATGTTGTCCTGCGTATGTTTCAGCGGTGAAAAAACATATTCCAAACATGGATCAGTATGTATCTCATACAAAAAGTCCGATGTATTATGCTGCTGAGTTGGCTAAAAAGCAATACCCTAATGGTAAGTTCGTATTTATAGGCCCTTGTATTGCTAAACGTCGCGAAGGAATGGATGACCCGAATGTAGATTATGTCATGACATTTGAAGAATTATCAGGTCTGTTTGCAGGATGGAATATTAATATTGATGGTAATCCAATTGAACTTGACAGAAGCATTAAAAATCATGGTCGTGCCTATGCTGCAAGCGGTGGTGTTGCTCAATCTGTTCTTGAAGTGAAACCCTATGTTAATATCAAACCCGTTATTGTTAATGGCTTAGATAAAAAGAAAATTAACATGTTAAAAGCCTTTGCCAAGACAGGGAAAACCAGCGGTAACTTTATCGAGGTTATGGCATGTGAAGGTGGCTGTATTGCAGGTCCAAGCTCGAATTACGATCCTAAAACAGGTTTGAAAATATATCAAAATAATCTAAAGGAATTCCCTGAAGATTTATAAGATTAAATCATCTGAAAAGAAAAGGTTGGCAATTAAGCCAACCTTTTTTTATATCAAGTTGTCGTAATTGATCAACTAGCCAAATACCTTTTTGTCGTATCTATATGAAACAATCAGCAATAAGATGGCAACGAATGCCGGAGCAAACTCTCCATCATTAATAGCTAAATGTGCTGACAAGGCTAAAACAAAATCAAAGAAGAATCCAGCGTATGCCCACTCTTTAAGTAATCTTGATTTTCGAGTGAGAATAGCTATTAAACCCAGAATCTTAGCAAAAGCAAGTGGATAAATAACATAAGTTGGATATCCCAAAGTCATAAAGGTTTGACTCACCATTTCATAATTGAAGATGTACATTGAAGCAGACATCAACATCAAAGCTGATAACAAACCTGTAGCGATCCAATAAATAATTTTATTTCTTTTTTCCATCACAATTCATTGTTTATTAAAACCAATTCTAAATAAATATATTCAATTTATTCTGACACACAAAGTATTACAAGAGAAACATTAAAACAGGAGTCATTACTAACAAAAAAGAACAGATGAATAAAAATCCATCTGTTCTTGATATTTAATACAGGATTAGCCCCTATAAAATCTAAAATGTTAGAGTAAAAGTGGTTTTCTCATCGGGTACCGAATGAGCCGTTATGGTTCCACCATGCAAACGAAGGATTTGTTTAGATAGAGCCAAGCCAATTCCTGATCCCTTAGGTTTGGTTGTAAAAAACGGAATAAAAACCTTATCTAAAACTTCCTTTATAATTCCTTGCCCATTATCAGTCAACTGAATAGAAATACGTCCTCTCTTATTTAAATAGGCACGCAATTTAAGCTTTGGATTATCGGTATGCTCAAGTGCATGAATCGAATTTTTTATAAGATTAATCAGCACCTGCTCAATCAATAATTCATCGGCTGAAAGTTCAATCGATTCAGGTTCAATATCGATAACACACTCAATATTTCTTCGCTTAATTTCTTCCTTCATCAACATATAAATGTTATCGAATAGCTGCTTAACCGGAAAAATACTAAAGTTAGGATTAGGTATTTTCGTGAGATTCCTATAAGTATCAACAAAATGTAACAAACCGGAACTCCGTTTCTGAATAGTGGACAAGGCCATTTTTACTTCCGTAATGGTTTCCTGATCATCTTCATCAAATTTACTCTGGTTATTCACTCCAAAATCATCCAGAATAGTGGTTAGAGTAGTAGATAAAGACGAAATAGGCGTAATCGAGTTCATTATTTCATGGGTTAAAACTCGAATCAGTTTCTGCCAGGATTCAATCTCCTGCTCTTCCAGTTCATACTGAATATTCTTAATTGACACCAAAATAACTTGCCTGTCATTTATTTTGAATTCAGTAGCATAAACCGCCAATTGCAGAATATCATCATTGTCGTTAACCTTAATCAGGGTGTTTTCGCCATGCTTAAGTTTCAATAATGCCTCAACAAATTCTGGACTAAAATCCTCCAAATCCTGAATTTTGGTAAGGTTGTTTACTTGAAACAGTTTCTTTGAAGCATTATTAATCATCTCAACAGAACCATCCCGATGGAAGGCTATCAATGAGATTCCAATATGCTGAATTACGGTCTGCAAATAAAAATAATGCTCCTCTTTCTCAGCCCTTATTTTCTGAAAATCAGAAATAACAGCATTGAATGACTCCTGTAGTTTATCAAAAGAACTCCCCAAGCCCTGAACCTTAAAATTTCTGGTAAAATCCGAGTATCGTATCGATTCCAGAAAGTTCTTAAGCAGTCGGTTCGTTTTTTCTACATATTTGATCATCTCGTATATCTGGTAGATAATGACGAGAAAAATAAGGCTTGCTGTCGTAAAATAATTGTTTTTTGACAGAACAAACGCAAATAGAAAAATAGTCGCAGAGAGCGCTATAATCCTAAAAATAAAATTAAGCCTGAAACTTTTATAAACCATACTTTTCTAATCTTCGATACAAGGATGTTCTAGTTAGACCAAGCTCTCCTGCTGCTTTAGAAATATTTCCCTGATTGGTTTTCAATACTTTCTGAATGATATTTTTTTCCACCTCTTCCAAATTATAACTATCCAATTCTACATCTCCTTGTTGAGAGTGCCCCGGATTAATTTGAAAATCGCTTGGCTGTAAATTATTATCATCAGCCATAATAACAGCTCGTTCCATTAAATGTTGAAGTTCACGCACATTTCCTGGCCATGAATAATCATATAATTTATTGATACAAGCTTTAGATAGTGGTCCAAAACTCTTCTTATATTTCTTGGCATAAATCTGCAAGAAATGTTCAGCTAGCAATGGTATATCTTCATATCGTTCGCCAAGTGCAGGCAAACTAATTTCTACTGTATTTATTCTATATAATAAATCCTGTCTGTAATTTTCTTCTGCAACCATCTGAAGAATTGGCATATTGGTTGCACAAATCAAACGAATATCAATTGGAATTGGTTTGTTCGATCCCACACGAATAACTTCACGCCTTTCAAGAACCGTGAGTAATTTAGCTTGCATAGGTAAAGACAAATTCCCAATTTCATCAAGGAAAAGTGTTCCGCCTGAAGCAATCTCAAAGCGACCTGGGCGATCCGTTCTTGCATCGGTAAAAGCACCTTTTACATGCCCAAACAATTCACTTTCAAATAAATTTTCATTGATCGACCCTAAATCAACACTTACAAAAACCTCATCCTTTCTCGCCGAATTACGATGAAGCGCTCTCGCAACTAATTCTTTTCCGGTTCCGTTTTCACCAAGAATTAAAACATTCGCATCAGTAACTGCGACTTTCTGTATCGTACTAAAAACATTTTGCATCTCAGGTGAGACACCTATAAAGTCATTAAATGGCTGATCAAGAACAGCATTCAATTCTTTCTGTTTTGTTTTCAACTGAGTCACTTCCTCCTTCGATTTTCTAAGCTTAATAGCTGAGGAAATAGTAGCCATTAATTTTTCGTTTTGCCAAGGCTTCAGAATAAAATCAGTGGCTCCTGCTTTAATTGCTTTTACCGACTTTTCAACATCACCATAGGCAGTAATAAAAAGAACAACTGCACGAGGATCGATTTCAATAATTCGGTTCAACCAATGATACCCCTCCTGTCCACTTATGGCATCCTTTGTGAAATTCATATCTAAAAGGATAACATCGTAAGTTTCTTGTTTCATTAATTTTGGAATCAATTCAGGATCCGATTCTGTATGTATTAATTCAACATGCTGTTTCAAAAGTAGCTTCAACGAGAACAATATATCCTCATTATCATCAATTGCTAAAATTTTTCCGACTTTACTCATGGTTTCTTTTTTTATATCTTATCAGCTTTAGCCTTTAAACATTGACTAGTCCAAAGCGTTTCATTATTTTTTCTTACTCGAAGTGTTCAAAATCGAACATTAAGGTAGGAGAAAAATTTCAAAATCAAAACTTTATTGTTCGATTTCGTACAAAACATGTTCGGAAATCGACCATATTTCCCTTATTAAAACAAGTAACACAAACAGTCAAAACACTAACAAACAGCACACAACACCCTTTGGCATAAATATAGCAAGTACATAATATATAAGATATTCAATTTTACGCCATTACTAAGTATTAGTAATACCTGAATTAATCTAATTGATAGTTCAATCAAGACTTTCTAGTTGGATTAATTAAAAACAAGAAAGTCAACAAGACGCTTTTATACGATAATATTTATTAATAAAAATTAATGTTATTTTCATGTCGCAAAAAATCTGTACCTAGATAAAGTTGTTTATCATATTCAGACTTTAATTCTCGAAACCAGACACACATTAGCATCTATATATCAAACCAATAATTAATGCTCAAAATATTTTTAAATACTGTTTTCAGAAAGTTATATCTTCAAAAAGGATACTCACTGATTAATATTTTAGGTTTAGCCACAGGGATAACTTGTAGCTTACTTATCTTACTTTGGGTTGAATATGAACTTAGCTATGACTCGTTTCATGAAAATAAGAATCAGATATATAGCGTTTACGAAAATCAAACATATGCTGATGGAGAAACATTCACCACATATTCAACTCCTGCACCACTTGCCCCTAAAATAAAAGCAGATATTTCCGAAATCGATAAAGCAACTCGCGTAACAAGTACCTGGGGTAAATTAATATTAACTACGGAAGGATCACCATATGTTGAAGACGCAGGTTTATGCGTTGATACTGATTTCTTCAAAATGTTCAGTTTTCAATTGCTGTACGGAGATCCAAATTTGATGATGCCTGATGACAGCTCCATTGTTATCACCGAGAAAATATCTAAGAAATATTTCGGTGAAAACAACCCCATCGGAAAAACGATAAGTATAAACTCAACACTAAACTATCAGGTTAGTGCTGTACTTAAAGATTCACCTAAAAACTCTTCATTTTATTTTGATTTTCTATTACCCTTCAATTTCATAAAAGAAAATTGGGGTTTCAATCTAAAAAACTGGGATTCACATGCTTTCCGAACTTTCATTCTAGTGAAGAAAAAGACATACATCCCAAATTTGGAAACAACGATTAAGCCGTATATCAAACAAAGCTTAGAGAATTCCAATGCAGATTTAGCTCTTCAGCCTTTCACAGACTACCACTTACATAATATCAGTGGAAAAAAGCTCAGTCCGATTCTTTACGTCAGAATTTTTGCCTTAGTAGCTTTTATTATTCTTCTGATTGCTTGTTTCAACTATATGAATTTATCTACGGCACGTTCTGAACGCAGGGCAAAGGAAGTAGCCGTAAGAAAAGTGGTTGGTGCACATAAAAGAGGTCTCTTTGCATTATTTATGGCCGAATCTGTCTTTATTAGCTTACTCGCTTTTGGTTTAGCAATTGTAATGGTGGAATTACTTCTACCTTTCTTTAATGAGTTAACACAAAGAGATCTTTCCTTAAGATTTTCAAATCCGACTCTATTATTATCCTTTGCATCTATTGTCTTATTCACTGGTTTTATTTCTGGCAGCTACCCTGCTCTATACCTGTCATCGTTCAAACCCATAAGAATTCTGAAAGGAAAACTTTATAGAGATTCGTATCTATTCCGCAAATTGATGGTTATCACTCAATTTACAATTTCAATTGGATTAATCATCTGCTCAAGTGTCATATACCGACAATTAGACTATCTGCAAGACAAAGATATCGGATATCAAAAGGATAATATCATTTACATTGAAATGATGGATAATTCTCAGGAAAACTTTTCTCAATTAAAAGATAACCTAATTAAAATACCTGGTGTTCTAAAGGTTACCGCCGCCGATCAGATGCCAATTAACTTTTCGAATTCGACACCTGACGTTAGTTGGCAAGGCAAATTGGAAGAAACCGACAACACCTTATTTCAATTCAGTTTTGTTGACTCTGATTTTATCGAAACTTTTGAAATGGAAGTCATCCATGGTCGTGCTTTTTCATCAGATCAAAATGCTGATAGCTTAAAACTTATTATAAACGAAGCAGCAGCTGCGGCAATGAAAATGAGCTATACCATTGGTCAAAAAATTAAAATTTTGGACTACGATTGTGAGGTTATTGGAATTGTTAAAGATTTTAATTTTAACAGTCTACAAATTGGCGTAAAGCCACTCATAATGCTTCTCACCTCAGACGAATTTAAATATATTGCTATTAGAACTGATGGTGACGAACAACCTATTATCAATAAAATTAGTGAGACATGGAAAGTACATTATCCGGAAATACCTTTCTCACACCGTCTTTTGAGAGATGATTTTTCGTACCTGTATAAGGCAGAAACACGCTTGAATTCGGTATTTATCTCTTTCACTTTAATTGCTATAATTATATCTTCACTTGGATTATTTGGTTTATCATCATACATTATAGAGCAAAAATATAAGGAAATGGGAATCCGGAAGGTTTTTGGCGCCGAATTTCATCACTTATTCAAATCATTCCTTATTCGTTTTTTGAGGTGGATTTTATTCGCTAATTTAATTGCTTGGCCAATTGCTTACTACCTCATGCAATGGTGGTTAGCAGGCTTTGCGTATAGAATACATATTTCGGCGTTTGAGTTCATAGGAGCTGGTCTCTTATCAATGATAATCGCTTTTATTACAGTATTTTATCAGAGTTATAAAATATCATCAATAACACCTCTAAAATCTATCAGATACGAATAAGGTTCACAATAGCATATTATCAACATTCGAAATTTTAATTAGCCATGATAAAAACAAACAACTTAATGAAAAAATTCAGAACAGATGAAGTGGAAACCACTGCTCTGAATAATGTAAACCTGGAAATAAATGAAGGAGAATTTGTAGCTATCATGGGACCATCAGGTTGTGGAAAATCGACCCTCCTAAATATTTTAGGCTTATTGGACAACCCAACAAGTGGTGAACTCTTTTTTAATGATTCACAGGTTCATGGCTATAATGAGCGTCAGCGAACAAACTTGCGTAAAGAAAACATAGGTTTTGTTTTTCAAAGTTTCAATTTAATTGAAGAACTTACTGTTTATGAAAATGTAGAACTGCCATTACTCTATATGAAAGTTTCGAGCTCTGAACGTAAAAAACGTGTTAATGAAGCATTGGATCGAATGAAAATTACACATAGGGCCAAACATTTTCCGCAGCAATTATCAGGAGGTCAGCAGCAAAGAGCAGCTATTGCAAGGGCAGTAATCACAAATCCAAAACTAATTTTAGCCGATGAGCCAACTGGTAATCTCGACTCAGCTAATGGTGAAGAAGTGATGAACCTACTAACACAACTTAACGAAACAGGAACAACAATTGTTATGGTAACACACTCCCCTTCTGATGCAGATCGATCTCATCGAATCATTCAACTTTTCGATGGACATATTGTTACTGAAAACATGAGGCAAAAATTATAGACACCTTAAAAAGAACTAGAATTAATATGGAATAAAAGGATTACCCTATGCTCAAGAATTTCTTTATAACTATTATTAGAAACATATCTAGAAATAAGTTCTATTCTGCCATCAACATGGCAGGCTTGTCCATAGGATTAATTTGTGCAATTTTAATTACCCTATTTATTCGGGATGAATTCTCCTACGATAAATACAATATTAAACACGATCGAATTTACAGAATTGGATCCGATTTCGTTCTCAATGGTAAGCAAGATCGAATAGCACCTTCAGCCCTCCCAATGGGGCCCACCTTCAAAGAATATTTCCCGGAAGTTGAAGAATTTGTTCGATTCATACCATCAGGCAAACAACAAATAAAGTATAAAGATCAGAATTTTTATGAGGAACGTATCGCTTATGTAGATTCCAGCGTTTTTAATGTTTTCTCGTATGAATTAATAAAAGGTGACTCTCAAAAAGTATTAACAGAACCAAACTCTGTCGTATTAAATCAAACATTAGCAGAAAAGTATTTTGGTAAGGAAGATCCTATCGGCAAAGTTATTTTAGTTGATGACACATATGAATTTACAGTCAAGGGTATCATTAAGGATATCCCTTCCAATTCTCATTTTAAATTTAACGTTCTTTTTTCAACAAGTACGCTAGTTGAAAGAGACACGGAAGAATACATAAACTCCCGCGGACCTGAAGCTTTTTGGAGTTTTAGTATTTATACTTTTATTCTACTAAAAGAGAATGCTGAAATTACAAGTCTGGAAAAAAAATTCCCTCTTTATTACGAAAAATATATGAGGGAATTTGGGGATCAACTAGGCGTCGATTTTAAAATTGTTTTTCAAAAAATAGCTGATATACATTTAAAGTCTGATCTGAATTGGGATGCCCCAACGGGTAATATAAAATACATCTATATTCTGTTTGCGATTGCTCTATTCATCCTTACAATTGCAGGCATTAATTACATGAATATGGCTACGGCCAGATCGAGTAAGCGAGCCAAAGAAGTTGGTATGCGAAAAGTTGTAGGGGCTCAAAAAGAGAGTATCATTCGCTTGTTTCTATTGGAGAGTTTAAGTCTAACATTCTCAGCATTACTAATAGCAATCATCAGTGTAGAGCTTATTCTCCCATTATTCAACATGATTGTAAACAAGGATTTGGTTTTAAGTATCACCGATACACCTGATGTTTTTTTATTTATTGTTGCCATCGCATTTATTCTTGGTATAGTTTCCGGATCTTATCCCGCTTTCTATTTATCTGCATTTAAGCCAGCATCTATACTAAAAGGAAGCCGAAAAGCCCGAGGGGGAAATAAACTTCTGAGACAATTTCTGGTGATCTGTCAGTTTACGGTTTCAGCCATCATGATAAGTGGTACTATCATTGTCATTTCCCAACTTTTTTTCCTTAAAAATAAGGAAATGGGATTCAATAAAGAGAATATTATTGTTGCTCCTATTCTCGACTCAGCAATGCAAGTCAACATGAATGAGTTTAAAACTGAACTCAAAAAAAACCTGAATATTGAAGCTGTTGCAACATCAACTTTTTTAATCGGTTTTTCAAATTCAAAAACGGTCCACTTGTACGAAGACAAAGGCGACATGAAGGAGTATGCCTTAAACTTTAATGTAATAGACTTTGACTACATTGATTTAATGAAGCTTAAATTAATACAAGGGAGAGCATTTAGTAAGGAAATAGATACAGATTCTACAACTGCTTTTATTGTCAATCAGTCTGCCAGCCAAAAGTTTAATTGGGGGATCAATTCCATAGGTAAAAAACTACAATTTGGTGTATCTATTGGAGAGCATAAAGATATTCGAAAAGGAAATGTGATTGGGGTCATTAGTGATTTTCATTATCAGACGTTAAGCATGGCCATAGAACCACTCAATCTGTTTGTTTCAGAATCTCCTGAACATAAACGAATGCTGCACATTAAAATAAAACAAAATAAACAGAGTGAAACCCTGGAGTATATCCAAAAAACTTGGAATAAATTTAGTCCAAAACATGCGTTTAACCATTTCTTTTTAGATGATAGAATAAATCAGAGATTTGAAACTGAAGAGCGCTTAACCCTCATGTTTATTATCTTTTCAATTATTAGCATTTTAATTGCCTCAATGGGATTGTTCGGTTTATCCTCCTTCATGGCCGAACAACGCACAAAAGAACTTGGTGTGAGAAAGGTACTGGGAGCATCAACAGGGAATATTGTTTATCTCCTTACGCGTGAATTTTTCAAACTTATCCTAATAGCCAATTTTATTGCCATTCCTATAGCTTATTGGTCATTAAATATATGGTTACAAGATTTTCCTTATCGCATATATATCCATCCATGGATTTTCGCATTAACACTTATCATTTCACTCATCATAGGTCTTTTCACCGTTTCGTGGCAATCATACAAAGCAGCTGAAGCTGATCCAGCCATGGCAATTAAATATGAATAAAATAACATCCGATATAAACTGACACTTAAATTATCAAGCCATGAGAGAATTATGCATCCCCATTCCTATTGACATTGGAGCTGAACTTGCAGAAGTTGAAGTGAAAATTGGCAAATCGAATATGAAATTCCAATATCGATTAGAATCTTTCCCTTGGGAAGTGGACGATAAGGATATAAAAGATGGCATTACTGAAGATCTGTTGAAAATTTATAAGCTAAAAAAAACAATTGCAGACTATAATAAGGATTGGGAGTTAATTCAAATATATACGCCTGCTGAAAAAGCTAAAATTATTCAAATCCTATTTAGGAAAAAGGAGGAAATCTAGCTAAATGAGTGCGATATCAATTGTTCTATTCATACAGAATTGTTGCACAGCTTAATTTATTTTCAATGAATTATCGTGTTTATTAGAATGTGCTGTAACTTTTCAGAATACTATTCGTTTTATAAGCAATATGAATTTTAATGCTTGCTTACAATGAAAAAATATCTGCAAATTAAATCCTGGTATCAGTTTTTCCTTTTAACATTTCTTTTTGTCGGAATCAATGCCGTCATTAATTCCGTGTCAGCACAAAACAAATGCATGCTTTATGGTAGTATTACCACAATTGAAGGGAAAACCTATGAAGGTCCAATCAGATGGGGTGACGAAGAAGTGTTCCTATCAGATATCTTTAATTCTGAAAAAATATCCAATCCCTATATCAAATATTTAAATCAATCGGATTTTAAAAAGAATTACAAATCATCTTCTCGTTCTAACAACCGAGATTGGGTTAATGTTTCGGTTAGCAAGAACAGATACAATTCCAACTCCTTAGCAAGAAAATTCCAGTGTCGATTCGGAGATATTCAATCCATAACCATCACAGGGAGAGAAAGCGTTAATTTAGAACTTAAATCAGAAAAATTCATCGATTTAAGCGGAGGTTCAAATGATATCAATACCAGAGTTTCGATCTTAGATATTGAGTTGGGTTTACTTACTTTAAATTGGAATAAAATAGAGATCATCAGATTTTTCCGCCCAAAACAAATGACAACTGATTCATTTGGTCAAGGTATTTATGGCAAACTAACCACAACACAAGGTGTATTTACAGGCTTTGTTCAGTGGGATCACGATGAAAGACTATTAGCTGACAAATTAGATGGAAAATCCTCTGATGGTGATCTTAAAATCCCTTTCAAAAAAATTAAAAGTATCATCAAACAAGAAAATGCTTGTCTCGTAAAACTTGCCTCTGGCAGAGAATTAGAGCTTTATGGAACGAATGATGTTAATTCCAGCAACAAAGGAATAATTGTAAATCTACCCAATATTGGCAGAGCAGATTTTCACTGGAAACATTTCA
>Ga0209272_10001872_pt1 | contig 12575 bp, 11 predicted proteins | sample tdDd002_FD_187125 | JGI IMG/M metagenome (GOLD analysis project Ga0209272, IMG submission 187125) | Marine sediment microbial communities from the Atlantic coast under amendment with organic carbon and nitrate - tdDd00.2 (SPAdes)... | ecosystem: Environmental > Aquatic > Marine > Coastal >... | reverse complement strand
TAGGTTCTAACATGATCATACCTTTAGTTTCAAACAATGTTGTTTTCGGATTTATATTTGTAAGTTCTTTAAATAAAGGACATTTTACCGATGAACATTTAAGATTGTCATCCAAAATTGTCTATGAAATTGGTGGTCCATTGAACCGATCCTATCTGTTAAAAGTGGTTCTGGCCAAAATGACAACTACGTTTGCTAAGTTGGTTGACCGAAAGGATAATGAAACCGGTGACCACTTACTTCGTATGGTGAAGTACTCTACTATCATTGCTGAAGGTGTTAGAAAACTTAATTTGTTATCTCATCCGATGGATAAAAAGACTATTCTTGAAATCGAGAGACATGCATCTGTACATGACATTGGTAAAGTTGGAATTCCAGATGATATACTCAAAAAACCTGGCAAGTTAACCAGTGAGGAATGGGAAATAATGAAGACCCATGTCACAATTGGTGGGGAAATATTCTCAGAGCTTAGAAGCGATTTTGGTATGTTTGACCAAGATTTTTACAAAGTGGCTGAACAGATTGTTAAATTCCATCATGAGAAATTTGATGGATCAGGTTATCCGTATAAATTGAGGGGACAAGAGATTCCTTTAGTAGCTAGAATTGTAGCCCTTGCAGATGTGTTCGATGCGCTTACATCTGAACGTGTTTATAAAAAAGCATACAGTTTTGAAAAAGCTTTAGATATTATAGATGATTCTAGTGGGCATCATTTTGATCCAGTCATTGTCAGTGCTTTTATGAATGAGATAGACGCTATTATGGAGGTTTATAACAAGAATCTGTAGGGGATGATGTGATGATTGATAGCTCCAGAGTTTTATTAAAGGATGATAGTTCAAAGCTTATATGTAAACAGGGTGATACTATAATTTACTGGATGAACAGAGATCAAAGGTCAGTGGACAATTGGGCTTTACAATATGCATATGAGAAAGCAAATCAATACAAAAAGAACCTGGCTGTAATTTATGTTTTTGACACATGTAGGAAGGGATTAATGTTAACTCGTAGGTCCTTTGAGTTCATCAAAGGTGGTTTACTGGAAGTAGAAGAGAACTTAAAGAGCTTGAATATACCATTTTGTATAGGTGTAGGCTCGACAGTAGATGTTTTAAAAGATTTTTTTGATCTAGTAAATGGAGCCATGTTAGTTACTGATTTTATCCCATTTGAAGACAATAAACAGGTGAGGTCTGCAGTATCTAGTCGAATTGGTCTTGAAATACAGGTGGTTGATGCTCATAATATAGTGCCTTGCTGGATAACATCTGACAAGGAAGAGTATGCTGCGCGAACAATTCGACCTAAAATCAACAAAAAATTGAACCAATACTTGACTGATATACCTGTGCTAAAGCCATATATAGACAATAATTATAAAGACTTATTATATAGATTTCATGAAAATTTATTAGGGATGCCAATTGAGGAATCCCTATTCTTGTATCCAGATCCTACAAGCCTTGAGATGGGAAGAATCGACTGGGCAAGTATAAGTCAAACTATTGATATTGATGAGAGTGTTAAATCAAATGACAACGTAATTCCGGGGACTGCAGCAGGAATGGAAGTCTTTGGAGACTTTGTAGAAAATAAGTTAATGTATTATAGCGAAAAGCGAAACGATCCAAATGCCAAGGTCCAGTCGAATTTGTCACCCTATTTCCACTTCGGACAAGTTGCACCTCAACGTATAGCCTATGAAGTAAGTAAATATCTTAGACCATCCGACAATACCGAGGACTTTTTAGAGGAAATGATAATACGCAGAGAGTTGTCGGATAATTATTGTTACTATAATAAACGCTACTATAGTTTAGAAGGTGGTAAGACTTGGGCTATATCCACACTAGAAGACCATGCTGGTGATGTAAGGCTGCCCTTGTATGGTTTAGAGACTCTTGAAAATTATATGACGGACGATCTTTTGTGGAATGCGGCTCAAATGGAACTTGTTCATTTAGGAAGGATACATGGATATATGAGGATGTACTGGGCCAAAAAGATTCTTGAATGGTCACCAGACCCAAGGACTGCATTTAATTGGGCGCTTTATCTTAATGACAAGTATGCACTTGATGGAAGAGATCCCAATGGTTACGTTGGCGTAGCCTGGAGTATTTGTGGTGTTCATGATAGAGCATGGAAGGAAAGAAATATCTTTGGGAAAATTAGATATATGAACTACAATGGATGTAAAAGAAAGTTTGATATAGACCAATATGTCAGCACCATTACGGAGGCGTGTAAATCATGATCGAATGGAAAGAACTCATCACACATTTGCCCAAAGGACAAGTTACTGCAACACTTATACTTGTCATAATTTCTTGGGCTCTTAGACGTATTATTCATAGACTTTTGCACACTTACATTGATGATGTTAAAACTTATCATCGATACAGACGGGTGACTACATACACGTTGTTCGGTGTTACTACACTTTTATTGATTGTAATATGGTCAGAGGATTTTATGTCGCTAACGACATTCCTAGGCCTTGTATCTGCAGGTATTGCCATTGCTCTTAAAGACTTACTTACAAGCATTGCTACTTGGTTATTTATCATTTCAAGAAAACCTTTTATGGTTGGTGACCGAATTCAAATTGGAACATTACAAGGGGATGTTATTGACTTAAGAATTTTTCAGTTCACCATAATGGAAATTGGAAATTGGGTTGAGAATGACCAAAGCACAGGTCGTATTATTCATGTACCAAATCATAAAGTAATGACAGAAGCACTTGCTAATTATTCCTCTGGATTTGACCACATATGGAATGAAATAAAGGTTGTTATTACCTTTGAGTCAGACTGGAAAAGAGCTAAAGAAATGCTTTATACAACAATTGTTGAACATTCAGAACATCAAACTGATGGTGTTAAAGATAGATTGAAGAAAGCATCTAAAAAATATATGATCTATTATAAAAATTTAACACCTATTGTTTATATGGATGTTGTTGAACAAGGTGTTCAACTAACAATGCGTTACTTGTGTAAACCTAAAGCTAGAAGAACAACTGTTGATCATATCTGGGCAGATGTTTTAGACCGCATAGAAAAGGATGATCATATTGAGCTGGCTTATCCTACACAAAGAATTGTCTTTGATAAAAGCAAACACTAGATTTCATTAAAATACGCATATTAAAACATTATTTGGATATGAATAGAATAGCCTAAAATTTAGGTATTCGGTAAGTTGTACTATTCAAGGAGTAATTTAAATGAAAAAAGCAAAAGTCACAATCAGAGAAGGAAAAAATAAAGCAGAAATTCAGATATCCGGATTAGACAAACCAGAGATTCATCCGGCTTTTGTTGAGAAGTGGCAACGTTTATTAGACTTGCTTTCAAAAGTGTTTAAAGTTCCATCAGGTCTAATAATGAAAGTAACTGAGAGCCATATGGAAGTTTTCATGAGTAATGAAAATGCAGAAAATCCATATGAACCTATGGACTCAGAAACACTAGGGAGTGGACTCTATTGTGAGACTGTACTTGGTACAGATTCAGCGTTATTAGTCCCAAATGCCCTAGATTCTGATGTTTGGAATGACAATCCAGATGTGAAATTAAATATGATTTCTTATTATGGTTTGCCAATAAAATGGCCGGATGGTCAGTTTTATGGGACACTGTGTGTATTAGATGAAAAAGAAAATCATTATACTGAAGAATTTAAGTTAATCATTGAAGAATTTCAAAAGTCTATTGAAAAAGATTTAGAAATTCTTATTATGAATAGAGATTTAAAGTTCTACTCTGAAGTAGATGCACTTACAGGGACTTATAATCGAAGATTTTGTGATGCAGTTATGGAGAAGGAACTGGAACGTGCAAGACGTTCAAATCAAAGCTTTAGTGTTGCGGTTATGGATTTAGATGGATTTAAAAATATTAATGATACACTCGGACATGACATGGGAGATCGTGTTCTTAAAGAGTTTGCTGAGATTTTCACAGGTAGAATAAGAAGTATTGACACATTTGGGCGATATGGTGGAGATGAGTTTATTCTTATTTGTCCTGATACGTCTGTAGAAGGTGTAGAAACAATAATCAAGACAATGACTTTTGAAATTGACCAGCACATGCATAAACTCATACCAAACATGACGTTTTCATATGGTATTTCAGCGTTTGATCAAAATGATAAACACTTTGATGAAGTGAGAAAAAGGGCAGATCAAGCAATGTATATAATGAAAGAGACACATAAAAAGGGCTAATAGTGGGGTTGTCGGATATGAGGTGGTTAATATATGTCAGCTGAGATGATGTACAGATATGTACTCAATGGGGTTAAAGATGGTGTGTATTTTGTGGATGTAAATCGGAAAATTACATTTTGGAATAAAGCAGCTGAGGATATTACAGGTTTTTCTGCTGATGAAGTTAATGGAAAGTATTGTTTTAACAATATACTTAACCATGTTGATGACGCAGGCTGTGCCCTGTGTGAAGATGGATGTCCACTTCATAAAACCTTGGCTGATGGGCAAATAAGAGACACAACAGTATACTTGCACCATAAAGAAGGTCACCGCGTTCCAGTTACAGTACATGTTATGCCAATATATGAAGGACATAAAATAATTGGAGCTGTAGAGACTTTTTCAGATAATGCCGAACGTGTGCGCTTTTTAAGTAGTATGAATGAACTGAAAATACTAGCTTATCAAGACCAGTTAACACAGTTACCCAATAGAAGATATTTGGAAAGTATACTTGAATCCAAACAAAATGAGTTTACTCGATTAGATATCCCATATGCAATTGCAATGATGGATATTGATCATTTCAAGAGAGTGAATGATACCTACGGACACGATACTGGAGATGAAGTATTGCAGATGATCTCCAAGGTATTTAGATCAGTTGTAAGAAAAAGTGATATAGTAGGACGTTGGGGTGGAGAAGAGTTTTTATGTATATTAAGCGATATAGAAGAAGATGAATTAAAACAGACACTTGAACGTATCAGAATGTTAATTGAAAATTCGGCCTTACGAGGTGAGACAGAAGTCAAAGTAACCATTTCAATTGGTGCTACAATAATTAATGAAAATGACTCAACAGAGGAACTTATAAAACGTGCCGATGATCTATTGTATAAAAGCAAGACCAATGGTAGAAACTGTGTAACGATTAGCCTATAAGACAGCTTAAATAGCCAAATGACCAGGGCAAAGATAATATCAGAATATAAAGGGTGATTCTATGAATACGGAAATGCTTTACACAATAGGAATAGGAAACATAAGAAGTCATATTGCAGTTAATGTTATGCAGAATTTATTATTTTTGTTTACAATTGATATGACTAAACCGACTCGAGGGATACTTATTGCACTGTTTTTAGCATCGATAGTAGCGTCTATTGATATGGGTGTAATTCAGTATTATAACAGTGCAGATGCTACAGTAGGTGGCGGAACAAGGTATATTAGGAACGTAGACGATAAACTTCGTATATTTAGACGTGTAATGTTTGTATCCTATTTGGGAAGTTTAGCATTACTAACATTACTATATTTTGCAGGTGCTGGAGTTGCTTCTTATTTTGTTTTCACAGGACCTGGAAGTGTAATTGTGTTTATATGTGTTATGGCAGCCCACGATTACTCCGTAAATATGCGTTATGCTGAGTTAAAACGTACTGACTGGGTTTTCGATTATAATCATAATCCTACTGTTAGAACAGCATCAACAACCTTAAACGTTGGGATTAAGATGTTTGACGATAAAAATCAGTTTGTAATTAATGAGACAGCTCAGCCTATGGAGGTGGACTCCGTATTTGATCAGTTACCACCTGGAACAAAAATGACTGGAAACAGAGTTAAAAAACCAGAGTTTAGAGAGATTCGTTTTAATAAAGAATTTAAGTATAGTAGTGTTAATGCCTTTAAATCCATTAATCTAAAAAAAGAATCCAATCATGACATGAAGATGTTTAATCACTATATGAAGGCATTAAGTAAGTATTCTACACTTTATATGATTGAAGACGGATATGTTTCATGTTTAAAAACAACAGTATCACTTAATAAAGAACAAGTTGACAAGTATATAGAAGAGAATGATTATGTAAAGCGATTTGTTACATCTAAAGATGCAGAAGTTGCCTATATTTCTATGATGTTAAAGCCAACACTGGCTAAGATGTCGTACAAAAAATTTGTAAGCAAACAAACGAAATTTATTGAAAAGTACAAACTTCGTCAAACCAATACTGGACTTTATTTAACTGAAATAGCTGATGGTGAAGAAATACTTGAACAAGATATATCTTATTTACAACAGTATATGTCTTTAAACTTTGATGAATACGAATGTAAGACCTTAAATAGTGGATCAAATGAAACTGAGTTCAACTCTTTGCAAGATAAACTTGAAGGCTTTCCGCGCGGTAAGAAGGACAAAAATGAGCCTCTAAAGACCTTACACAAGTTAGAAGTGGGTGGAGAAGCAATTTACTTCTTCAAAGAGGATTTGAAAACCCTAAGTGAGTTAGATGAAATTGTGTTTACTAAGTTCATAAACCGAGATTTAAAAGAAGTATATGAAAAACATGGTATAGATGATTATTAAACAGAGATTAGATCTGTACATTGTGGCATTTGCTACACTGAAGCCATTCAAAAAGACTGATTCAAATATCGAATCAGTCTTTTTTTGTTTTTTTGATTAGTAACATTTCAATGTGAGGAATTCCATCAAATTCTTTAATCTGAAGGCTATTCTTCATCCTCTTCATTTTTAGGTTCAATCAAACGCCCCATATAAAGCTCTTTAACTTCAAACTCGATACCAGTCATGTTTTGAATTTTCATAAGCGGAGCCACTTCTCTGTCTGTGATTAAAGTGATTGAAGTCCCTTCGTTTCCTGCACGCCCTGTACGACCTGCTCTATGAGTATATTCGTTTAAGTCTTCCGGAACATCCATGCTAATTACATGTGTAATATCTTTTAAGTCAAGCCCACGTGCAACCAAGTCGGATGCAACCAGAACATTGTTCTTTCCACTTCTAAAACTATCTAAAATTGATTTTCTTTCATTCTTAGTAGCGTTACCATAGATGGCAACTGCTTTAATTTTATGGTATGCCAATTTCATTGCCACTTCTTGAACCAATTCATTTCGATTGATAAAAATGATGGCTTTTTTAGGTTTAACAGCATGAATGATTTTACGCAGATTAGCAACTTTATCACGGCGTTCACTTAATATACAAATGTGTTTTATAGTTTCATTCATTGGCTCATAGTCAATGTTTACAAGTTTTGGATCTTTCATTAGAGCAATAGCTCGTTTTATAGATTCCTCTGGTAAAGATGCAGAGAAGACCATGATCTGACGATCTCTCATTGTTGTCTTGATAACTTCCATAACAACCGGAATGTTGTCATCAGAAAACAGTTTATCGGCTTCATCAATGACGATTGTCTTAACTTGGTGAGCTTTTATCTTTCTCTTTTTTATGAGTTCTAGAACACGACCAGGTGTACCAACAATAATGTGTGGTTTCTTTTTTAATGCTTCTACCTGTCGCTTAATATTTACTTGACCAATAATTGTTGTAGAACGAATGTTGCGTCCAGAGTCATTTGAAAGTTGTTTAATTACATTATTAATTTGAACAACAAGTTCGTGTGTTGGTGCAATTATAATTGTATGAAGATCTTTTGAGTTTGGATCAATTTTTTCAAAAGAAGGTAATACGTATGCTAGTGTTTTACCACTTCCCGTCACAGCTTCCGCTATAACATCTTTATGTTCAAGAGCCGTTGGAATTGCTTCAAGCTGAACGCTCGTTGGAACTGTTATCTTATCTTTGGCAAGAGCTGCCATAATATCTTCACTTATATTTAACGCTTTAAATGTGCTCATAATTTTCTCCTATTAGTTTTCCATCCGTAAATTTTATAGTGTTCGGTGCCATTTGTCAATTTATCTGTTGTAGATCTTTATATGTTTCTTTAATTACACAAAGAAAAGAACCAATAAGGTTATGTTGTTCCATATTGATTCTTCATTTTGCTTAGAAAAATGATTGTTATTTAAGGATAATGTTTGCTCTAAACTCGGGCTCGTCGTCTAAAGTGGCTTCAACATATGACAGAGGTATGCGGCCTGGAATTATTGTTGCATGTCGAATTTTAAAGTTATGACTGCGCACATAAGCATGATAAGAATCTTCATCAAATCGTGTATAGGAAGGGTAACCAGCTGCACTAATTAATTTAGAAATCATGAGTGCACCTCTAGATTGATTATGCAAATAATTGGGTGCAATGAGTTTGCCACCTGGTTTTAAAACCCTCTTAATCTCATTCATAGCATGATCAGGGTGGGGTAATATATGAAGGGCATTAGAAAGAATGATCACATCGTAGGTATCATTATCTGCGTTAATAGCACATACGTCTTGGACATCAAAACTAATATTTTGATAGCGAGAGTGAGATTTAAGCAGATTAGCTCGTTGTATCATTTCAGTTGAAATATCACTTGCTTCAATGTATTTGCAGTGTGGACACAGATCAAGTGCAATCCGGCCTGATCCTGATGCAAGTTCTAATATTTTATCTTCATAGTTAATGTGGTCAATTATTTTTCGTTTGATTTCATTGTATGTATTTTCTTCTGTTGAAACAAAGTAGTCATATAAGGAAGCAAGTCGATTCCATTTCTTTTTTAAATCGTTATGATCCATACATTTCACCCTTTTTCTATCAAATCGTTTGAGGAAAGTACACTTATTTAGTGTATGTATACCCTGTGAATTTCCTTTAATCAAACATAAAGGAAAATTTATGTATATTTATCTTCATTGTAATTATATCTATAAACTTATGCGTGAGCAATATTTAATGAACTTTTTAATACCTAGAATATACACGTGTTCATTGCTGTGTAATAAAGTGAACAGGTGTATAAAGGGGGATTGACCACTATGGTCAATAATGGTTGTAAAACTATTGACCGATACGGTCAAAAATCGTATTATAGTAATTGACCAGATTGGTCAATTGCTGTTGTGGAGGTAGACTATGAGTCAATTTGATAAATTTGAATCATTATCAGAAGATAAGCAGAAGAACATAATGAATGCAGCCATGAAAGAGTTTGTAAAAGGTGGTTATAACAAAGCCTCGGTGAACTCTATTGTTGAAGCTGCAGAAATTTCAAAAGGATCTTTGTTTTATTATTTTACGAGCAAAAAGAAGTTATATTTGTATCTGTTTGAATACTGTGAAGGTTTGATCATTTCTAATGCTAAAAAACACTTGTCCAAGGAACATGCAGATTTCATACGACATATGAGTGAAACAATGACTGGAAATATGAACTTGCTTAAAGATTATCCACTTGTATATGGATTTGTACGTTCATGTAAATCAGAGCAAAGTGCAGATGTTTATCATGAAATACAAGAAATAAAGGGTAAATCAAATGATGAAATATTAAGTGAAGTATATAGAAATGTAGACACATCTTTGTTTAAAGAGGATATAGATGTTCAAAAAGCAATGTACACCATTAAATCAACCCTCTTTCAATTAGTACATGAGTTTATGCGAAGTGGGACAGATGAAAAGATGGCATTAAAATTAGAAATAGATAGTTACTTAACCTTTTTTAGACTGGCATTTTATAAATAGGAGAAAATTATGCACATGAGTGATGCGCTCATAACCCCAATCGTTGGAAGCTCAATGTTAGCTTCGAGTTTGGGTGTTATGGCTACAGCAACAAAAAAACTAGATATTGAATCAATGGAACACAGGATTCCCTATATGGGGGTAGTTGGAGCGTTTGTATTCGCATCTCAAATGGTGAATTTTGCAATACCAGCTACTGGGTCAAGTGGGCACATAGGTGGGGGTATGTTGTTGGCAATCCTTCTAGGACCCCATGCTGGATTTTTGACAATGGCCAGTGTTCTGCTCATACAAGCCTTATTTTTTGCTGATGGTGGACTCCTTGCATATGGATGCAATTTGTTTAATCTGGGTTTCTTCACCTGTTATGTTGCCTATCCAATTATTTTTAAACCAATTTTGGGCAAAGTGACACAAATTGTAGGAGATAAACAGAGTCAGTTCAGACTTGGGCTTGCCTCAGTTCTTTCAGCTGTTATTGCTTTACAGTTAGGAGCTTTTGCTGTTGTTCTTCAAACTGTTATATCTGGACGTACCGAATTACCTTTCATGGAATTTACCATGTTCATGCAACCCATTCATTTGGCTATTGGACTTGTTGAAGGTCTTGTTACGGCAGCTGTTGTAATATATATCGCTGGTCAACGTCCTGACTTACTTCATATTACAAATACTAGCTCGATTGAAAAAACTGGTCCAAGTACAAAGTCATTAATAAGAGGACTCGCGATTGTAACAATTGTTGTTGGTGTCCTAGTTTCACAGTTTGCATCTGCAAGTCCCGATGGATTGGAATGGGCACTGGAAAATGTTTCTGCACATGAGATAGGTGGAGGTGTGTTGGAAGAGATTCAAGGAAGTATTGCCGTCTTGCCGGATTATGACTTTGCTAACGATGTGTTACCCAGCACAGTCGGTGTAGGGGTATCAGGTTTCGTAGGAAGCCTACTTACACTCATGATGGTAGTTGGAATTGGACTAATAGTACGTAAAAAGTCTAAGAGTCAAACATAATCTGTTTACCTGTTACATATGTTTAATGAAGAATAGGACAAATCATGTCAAAGCGTATGGAGAACTTGATAAGAATTAGCCAACTAGAAGAACTCGCAAGAAGAGACAATTGGCTAAATAACATACATAGTCTCATAAAATTAATCATCACAATTGTATACATATTTTTAATTTCATCAATAGGGAAATATGAACTGACTAAGGTCTTGCTATTTATGGTTTATCCTGTGTTTATATTAACTGCAGCCGATATTCCAATAAAAACATTCGTTGGGAAGATGATCATACCTATATGTCTTGGAGCAAGTTTAGGAATGTTAAATCCGTTTTTAGATAAAACGAGTGTTAATTTATTTGGTTTGACAATAATTTCTGCTGGGTGGTTGTCATTTGTCGTTCTATGGTTGAAATCAACGGTTTGTATTGCTGCAGCATTTATTTTGGTATCCACCAGCCCCATTGAGCAAATAGTGGGTGCTTTAGAATCTCTAAAGTTCCCTAAATTTATGAGTATACAAATACTACTTATGTTTAGATATATAACTATTTTGATCAGTGAGTTTGAAAGGGCCCTGACAGCTTATAGTTTGAGAACACAAGGTAGAAAAGCCTTGGAATGGCATGTATGGGGTTCCTTTATGGGTCAAATATTTATTCGGACAGCTGAAAAATCAGTTCGACTGTATGAGTCAATGAAGTTAAGAGGATTTAATTTACAGACAGCATTTACTCAGAAGCAAAAAGTTAAAAGTATAGATGTATTGTATATGTTTATATGGGTGGGCATTTTTACTGGTATTCATATATGGATTTAGAGATGAGTAGGTGTCAGAAATGCAGAATATTATTGAAATGATAGAGGTATCATTTGCTTACCAAGATGAACCCCCTATATTTAACCAATTGAATCTTTCAATTAAAAAAGGAGAGACCATTGGAATAGTTGGTTCTAATGGTGCTGGTAAATCAACCTTGTTGAAATTACTAGTTGGTCTTGTTGAAAAAAATAAGGGTACAATAAAAATCGCTGAAAAACATCTCACCTCGAAATCACTACAAGAAATCCGAAAATATGTGGGTTACGCTTTTCAAGATGCTGACGCACAGCTATTTATGCCCACGGTTTACGATGATGTAGCATTTGGACCGATGCATATGGGGCTTAAAGGCGAAACACTAGATAAGGTTGTACAGTCAGCTTTAAAAACAGTAGGAGCTTATCATTTAAAGGATAGGCCACCCTATAAGTTGTCAGGTGGTGAGAAACGTTCTGTTACTATAGCAACTGTATTGTCGATGAACCCTGAAATTATAATTTTAGATGAACCAACTACGGGCCTAGACCCAAAGTCAAGAAGAGGCTTGATTGAGTTATTAGAAGACTTGAGTCAAACTAAAATAATAGCAACACATGACATGGAACTTACGCGGGAACTATGTGACAGAATCATAGTAATGCACGAAGGATCCATTGCTGCACAAGGACCTGCTGACGAAATATTTAATGATTACAAGTTGTTGGAAACATGCCAATTAGAACAACCATACTCAATGAAACCTTGTTCAAAGTGTGGTTTATAAGGAGGAAGAAATGAAAGTTTTGTACTATGACTGTTTTAGCGGAATTAGTGGTGATATGAATTTAGGTGCATTAGTAGATGTTGGAGTTGACCCAGATTATTTAAAAGAAGAACTTTCAAAACTTAATATAGATGAAGAATTTGAATTGATAATAAAACCGGGAATGAAAAACGGCATAAGTGGTACAAAGGTGGATGTACTTGTTAAAGGGGATCCACGTAGAGATGGTCACGGCCATTCACACGATCATGGACATAAACATGAACACGGTCACACGCACGATCATGGAC
>Ga0209272_10001871_pt1 | contig 12581 bp, 10 predicted proteins | sample tdDd002_FD_187125 | JGI IMG/M metagenome (GOLD analysis project Ga0209272, IMG submission 187125) | Marine sediment microbial communities from the Atlantic coast under amendment with organic carbon and nitrate - tdDd00.2 (SPAdes)... | ecosystem: Environmental > Aquatic > Marine > Coastal >... | reverse complement strand
TGGCTTAATTCCTTTCCCCTCATCTCCGTATAAACATTGAGATAAAGTATGATGATTACCTCTAACAAAAGGTATTAAATCTGCTATTGCCTGAGCAGAATCATCTGGAACGTGGTCTAACCCTCTAGCCGCAGTCTTTATAGCTGCTTTAGAAGCCTCCGTTTTAAATGTACATATATTTAGAACATTATCTTCTCCAAAATATTCTTTTACTGCATCTATTATTTGTCCTCTTTTTGATTGTTGTGTATCTATATCTATATCAGGCATTTCTGGTCTTTCAGTTACTAAATGTCTCCAATTTGGCAGATTCCATTTTAAAGGATTCATTTGATGTATATCCATATAGAAACCTGTTAACCAACCTGTAATTGACCCTCTTGATATTCCTACTAAAGAATCTCCTTTGTCCCACATAATTTGTAGAACCTTTTGAGTTAATACATAGTAAGAAGATATTCTACTTCCCATTATTATAGATATCTCCCATATCTGCTCTAATTCAAAGTTGATAGTTTCCAATCTAAGCGTCCATTCATCTTCAGTTAACAATTTGTATGGCTCTTTGTTTTGGAAGCCTAATTCGACCTGATAAAGGTAATATTTGTCCTGTTCTGAGTCTGAGTATGCAAACTTTTTTATATACTCATAGTCATCATAATAATCTTTAAAGAAATGTTGAACTTCAAATTCAGGCAATTCAATTTCTGGAACAATAGTTTCATGTGCTAAATCAAAAGTTTCTATCATATCATAAATACTTGTTCCATTTAATCCTTGTTCTAAATCTTCTTCACTTATATAAGAGAAATGACTTCTTAAATCTTCATCTTCCATCATATAAGTAGTTGCATAAAAGTCAAATAATTCTCTTTCATCATCTCTTGATTTAAGAAAAGCCTCATGAATAGGTCTATCTTCTTTTTTAAGATAATGAGAATCAGTTGCAATTATCCAATCTAATTTATAAGCCTTAGCTATTTCTAAAGCTCCCTTATTAAATATAATTTGCTCAATGTTATCACTAGGTTGAAGCTCTATAAAGAAATTCTCTTTTCCAAAAGTTGCTATATTCCACTTAACGAACTTGTGGATTGCCATTTTAATTTCTTTAACTAATATTTTATCGTTAGCTTTTTCACTTTCTTTCCAAGCTAAAACTAGTTGAGGAAACTTTCCTCCTAAGCAAGCTGTTGTAGCAATAAGATGTCCTTTATTCTCTCCTATTACATTCTCTATATCAGCCTTAGTAGTAGGAACTCTTTCAGTTCTTCCTGTTTTAAAATAGTTTTTATCCCATGTATTAGATGATATATCACTTAATTGTCGGTATCCTATCTTATCTTTGGCTAGTAGAATAAAGTGATTAAACTTTGTAACTCCTGAAACGTAATTTTCTTTAACATCTTCCATTTTATCAATTAAATAAATTTCGTTCCCTAGAATAAGTTTGAAATCTTCTTTTAGTTTCCCATCTTTTTTCAAGTCCCTAACTAGATTTAAAGCAGTAACATGTGCAGACAATGATTCGTGGTCTGTTATTGCTACTGCATCTAAACCAATTTCTTGGCTTCTATTTATTAAATCTGGAACTTTGATAGTACAGTCTAGCATTCTTAAATTACTACCTTCCGCAGTATGATTGTGAGTACTAATTCTTCTGTTCATACTATCACTTCCTTTATCTTTTATTAAAATAATTCCTCTATAGTCATATCAGAAATATCTTTAACAGCTGGCTCAAACTCAAAATCTATAATGTCTATTTGAGGATTTCTTAATCCTGCAAAATCATTTATACTTGGTTTACCAACTACTGTTAAATTCATTATACCAGAGTTTTGCATTTTGTCAAGCATTTCTGAAGAAACTCCATAAGCTTTTACATAACTAATCCCACCAACTCTAAAACTAAATCCTTTTCTTTTAGTTACTTTAAAGTTCTTTTCTGTGTTTTCAACTCTTACATTTTCTACTGCAATTTTACATTCTTCAATACCTCTACTCCAGAAATCAAACAATTGGTCTATTTTAGTAATATAATCCATTTTCAATTCACTAACATCAAATATGAAATCAACATCATGTCCCATATGTACTTCATATCCCTCTAGAGCTTTGCTTGCCATGTCGTAGGCTTTCTTTACGTTCCCTTTAGTAATTCCTATACCAAAAGCATTATCATGTCCTGCAACCTTATCAAAGCATCCTGTATCTTTTAATATTTTTTGTAAATCTTCTATATTACCATGCTTATAATTACGTCCACTTCCCCCATACTCTTTAGGATTATTTTGCTTTTGTCTAAGAAGTAAAATAGGTTTCTTATATAAGTCTTGTAATTTATTTGCTACTAGCCCTGTGAAAGAACTTTCAACATGCTTTGTAACATCCATAAATATAATGTTATTTCTATTAAGATTTTTTTCTTTTATTTTTTCTTCTAATATAGGTAGAGCTTTCTTAACTTGTCTATCCTGCTTACTTTTAATGTTTGTCATTTGTCTAGCCATATCTTCATATAAGAATACTAATTCAGGCTTACAACCTCTTTTAGTATATTCTACTTTTATTGTATCATCTGTTAAGGCTCTAAATATATTATCTTTCTCTTCTAATGTCCCGACTCTACTTGCTGCATTGAATAGAGGAGCTATATTAAATGCAACCTTAATCATATTTAATTTATCTCCTATAGAGAATTCGTTCTTCTTTATGATAGCTAATATTAAAGGATTCTTAATATTCTTAAGTCCCATTTGAGTTAATAAATGAGTTTCTTTATTAGTCATATCCATCATATCTCCAATATTACCAATAGCTGCTAAATCTAATAAATTAATAGATATTTCTTTATCTAAATATTCATCCATAGCTTCAACAAATTTCATTGTAACTCCAGCTCCACTAAGAGTGTTATTAGGATATACACCATCTTGACAATTTATAACTACTAAAGAATGATTGTCAGCATGTGTCTTTTCCATTCCATCTTCTTCTATATTATGATGGTCTAATATTAATACATCTATTCCCTTTTCTGCTAATATGTTATGAGCTTTATAGTCTGAACTTCCCGCATCTGGAACTATTAATAAATCTAATCCTTGAGTACTAAATTCTCCTATCTCTCCATCAACTACTTGAATACCATGTTGTTTCCCTTCGTGATTGTTCCAAGTAATTAAATCCATATCATATCCTAATTCTTTTATATAGTTAAATATAATAGCTGAACTCATAAATCCGTCTAAATCGGCATCTATTAATATATGTATTCTACTTTTGTTTAGTATATGCTTATCTAAAAGCTCAACACCCTCTTGCATATTCTTGAATAGGCTAGGGTCATTAATATCTTCAATTCCCATAGATATGAAATCTCTATAGTCTCCTAATCCTCTGTTATCAAAAATCGTTTTTAAAATATCTGATTCATAATTATTTTTCCCCATTAATTTATATTCCATTATTTCCTCCCATTTTATTTCGTTTTTATCATTATTTTTTCTTTTACTAACTGTTCAAAGATTTCTTGTCCTCTATCACAAGGGCTATCTTTATATTCAGTTAAATCATTTTTATCCCATACGATATAAGCTTTCGCATATGGAGTTACTAGTGATGCCATTTTTCTTAATCTCTTTCCTTGTTTCTCTGCTTTCTTCGTAAATACGAGTTCTCCGTTATCATTTTCTTGCTTGGCACTTCCTTCGAAATCTTTATCCATACAGAATATAAATTCTTCCGCTCCTAATTTTAGTAAGGTTTTTATTTGACCTTTAAATATATTGCTTCCACAAACCGCAACACTACAATTATTCCTTCCATAAAATCCTTCCATATGAAGCACTGATTTTTCAGCTTCAAATATATAAACTCTCTTTAATCTTTTGATAGCCTTTTTAGTTTTATGAAGACCATAAAGGTTAGAAGATAATGGATGTCCATATTCTTTCCCTTGTACGGTTACAGGAACATATTTATATCCTTTTGATAAAGCTTCTTCATTTAGGTTTCTAGCTCTTATTCCTATTAATTCGTTATGTATATTATAATGCGGTATGATAATCTGGTTTCTAATTGGAAGAAAAGATATTTCAAAAGCCTTCATAGCCTCCATTGTAATATTTTCATCTAGCCAATCACTATGATATACATTATAAAACCTTTCTAATACTATTGGGTCATATATATCTAATATTTGAGATTTTCTTTTAGCATTGATAGTATCTTTATGCTTTTTATATTTATTTAGCATATCCCAATCAGAAATAATATCTGCATCGGGATTTAATCCATTATGTTTTTTAATTACATTAGAGGCTGTTCTATTAGTTTTCTCTGCTACATATCTAACACTTTCTCCAAAAGATAAATCTTTTCCTCTAATAAATTTAGCTCTACAGACTAATTCGAAGATGTCAAAAGTTTCTCCGCATTCTGTATAGCAATGAAATGTTTTACTACTTTTATAATAATATAATTTATGTTTTCCTCCAGATATATTGTGGCATACTGTTTGATATGCCCATATTCCTTCGGCTCTATTAATAGAAATAGGAGGCTCACTACCTAAATCATTGACTAGTATTAAGTTAATATCGTCCAATGTTAACTCTTCTTTTAATACATCTTTATCAATCATGAGTGACCTCCTTCTGTTATTATTTCTTAGTATATTTCTTTTTTGGTGTTTCCTCAATATCTGCTACTTCATTGATATCAATACTGTTCTCATCAATTATTTTATCTATTTTAGTTCCAGTTACTTTTATTACTTTATAGTCATTATCTGTTAAAAATAAATCTGTAGTTCTACAAGTTCCTAAGTCAGAATGTAACCACAATTTAACTTTAGTTAATTTACCTCTTCTAATTTTGAATATATGATATACTAAATTAGGAGTGTTCTTTTCATGGTTAAGACCTTTCTTCTTAATTACTCCTTCTAATGCTTTTAAATCTTGAGCAGTAGCTTTCATAGCTATGATTCCGATATCAACCTTATCTGCTATTGCTTTAGAACCTCTTAATAAAGTTTCATCCGCATCTTTAGCAGTTTTCCAATCTCCATTTAGCTGAGTACTTGTACTAAGGAATAGTCCATGCCTATTACAATAGTTCTTAAGCTTATCTGCTGACAATAATAATACTTGGTCTTCTCTTAGTTTCATTCCTGCTTCTTTTTGTAAATTACTCATTATTTTAACTGAGGTATGTAAATAATCAAAAAATACATATCTTACTTTATTCTTAATCTTATATTCTTTTATCTTATTCATTAATTGGTCTAAATCCCAGTTAGATAAAAGTTCGATATAGATAGGTGAGTTGTCTAATATTTCTATTGCTTGGTCAACTCTTTCTTCTTCATCTCCCTCATATTTACCATCAAGGATTTTTTCCTCATTGACTCCTGAAATGTTAGCCATCATCATAGTTTGAATTTCATCGACTTCTAGCTCTGTTGTAATAAATACTACAGGCTCTGAGAAAGGCTTTTCTACGTATTCTCCTGTACCATCTCTATTAAATTCGTATCTATGAGTAGCTCCGATATAGCAAGCATCATTTATTGATAGTCTTGTTTTCCCCGTACCCGTTGAACCTGAACGTAAGAATAGCTTTTTCAATACTGCTCCTCTTGTAATAGTATTTAATATCTCACTTTCCAAAGGTAACCCTAACGCAGGAGCCTTTTTAAGCGTTTCTTTTAGTTCAGTCATACCTTTAGAGGCATCTTGTCCGTAAGAGTCAATAGAAGTACAATATTTTTCTCTTAAAGTTATAGTTCCAACTTCTAAAAGGTCTATCATTGTATTAATATCCATATTATCAAATTCTTCTAGCATTTCTGCTTTCTCTGTTAAATCAACTACATTAGGGTCATATATAGAAGTTATTCCTACTTCTAAATCTACTGCTGTTCTTAAGATACTAAACTTCTTCATTCTAGTATAATAATAGTAGAAATTATCTAGCTCTGCTAATTCCGCAGTAGATTCTAAATAATCTATCCCTTGATTGTCTGTAAAAATTTTATATTGTGCATCATAGTTTTTCAAGAAGCTATCTACTGTAATGAAATCTATTGAACTTACTCCATTGACATAAAGATTATTTATTACTCCAAAAATAATTTGGTGAAATCTTTCAGGAAAGTCTTCTTTCTCTATGTTATATTCATCTTTTTCAGATAATAGTTCTGGCTTTTGTATTAAACAACCTATCACTTGAGATATAGCCATTTTATCTACTAAGTCCGTTTTCTTTATCTTATTCTTTGCCATATTAACCCTCCTATAATTCATCTATATTTATTAATTCCATCTTTTCAAAGTCTATTGTCTGAGGAACTTCTATTGCTACTATTTGTTCCTCAACTAAATCTCCTTCAATCTCATTTAAGGATTTATTGGCATTTTTCATATTTATATAATTTTGTTTAGCATCTTCATATACCCAAGGAATTATTCCGATTCCTTTAGAATTTTCTGTAGTATTGCCTAACGTCTCATAGAAATATCTTAACGCTAATAACATACCTTTATATTTATATTTTCTTTGGGTTTTATATTCTTCCATTTGTTTAAGGATTAGTGGATGTAATACATCTGTTTCATACAATTGACATATATAATCATAAAGTTCTGACCTGTCATCATTTATCTTTTCCTGAATTTTCTGACAACTCTCACATCTATATTTGCTTCCCACCTGTACCATATCATCTTTCTTAAACTCTTTACCACATTTATCACATTTCTTATAACTCTTAGTTAGTTTTCTTAAGGCATCATCTTTTAATTTTTCTTCATGACAGTGTGGACAGTAATATCTTCCATTATCTTTTACCGTATTCTCTTTATCATTCAAAGTCCCACATCTAGGACATTTTAATTGTCTTGCCATAATTGACCTCCTTAAAAGTTAAGGGAGAAATTAATCTCCCCATATATTATTTCACTTCTATATCTAATTCTTGTAACTCTGATAAAATCATATCTAAAGCTTCAACTTGTGATTTTTTAGCTTCTGATACCTTAGCATCATCTCCTAAATATTTAGAAACTATCTCTTGATATTCATCTAGTCTATCAGTCGCTTTCATAGCTACTACGATAGGTTTAATTGCTGCTAATATCTCATCATAAGTCATTTCCTCTTCTTCAATAACTTCTTGTTGCTCTTCAAAAGTTACACTTTCAATTCCTGTTACTTTTTCCTCTTGCTCTACTGCGTCTTTTATTCCCTTAATTAAATTCTCAGCTGACCATACTTCCATTACTTCTGGGAAGTAATCAAATCTTGTTCCTGCTTTGAAAGTTTTAGTATTAACAAAAAATGCTGAACTAGGAATTTCTTTTTCATTCTCATCGAATCCATTAGATTTTAAGTATCCTATAATATCTACTGCATCAATGATAGGATTAATAGTACGCTTTCTATCTACTAGTCCGTCTCTACCTGGGTAGATTTGAGTATATTCTTCATCTGTATCTTTATTATGTACAATTGTTCCTGAGTGAGCTATAAAAGCTACAGTAAATCCAGCTCCAGTTAATCTATTAATTTCTGACCAGAATTCTTTAGAATACTCTTTCCATAATCCGAATCCACCATTTCCGTCTCCGATAGTGTCAACATCATGTTTTTGACATATATATTCATCACACTTTAGTGAAGCTTCGTCTATAGTATCAAATACAAGAGTTATTTCTCCATTAAAATCTTTTGTTTTCTTAAGTAAGCTCGTATTAAACTTCTTAAATTTAGACCATTTGTTTAGTCTTTCAAAAGGAATTCCTGGTATTGCGTTAATACCATATTCCCATCCTAAATATATTGGATTAGGTAACTTAAGTAATTCTTTAGTTTTTCCTGTTCTATTATCACCATATACTAGTACAGTTTTACCTTTTAAATCTTTAGATACTACTGATTTCTCTAATCCCATTGAAGCTATTAAATCGCTATAGCTTGCTACTTTTTTCTTTTTAGTTTCTGACATCTTGTTGCCTCCTTTAATTGGTTTAAAGGGAGGGGGTACCTCCCTATATTTTATTTATTATTTATTAGAAAGGTAGGTCATCATCGTCCTCTTCAACCTCTACTGGTTTTGTAGCTTTCTTCTTTATACCTTTAGTTGTAGTTGAAGCAGTCTTTGTGCTCTTCTTAGAATCTTTGCTTTGTAGTCCTTCTAACTTAGTAGCTCTCTCTACTTTAGCTGCTTTGAATAAATCTTCATCGAAGTCTTTATCTCCATCTTCATAAGCTTCAAGTTCTCCACCTGTTACTTTGTTGAAGATTATAGAGAATGATTTAGAAGCCTTAGAAGCTTTTCCTAAAGAACCTTTTTTAGACTTTCCTCCTACTACGATTGCGTCTAGCTCTCCCCATAGGTTGATTGTTTGCCCTTTTTCTAGGTCTGATAATGCGTCTACTAATTCAATCTCGTCTCCATCAGCATCTACATAATCTTCTGCTACTAAAGTGATAGGACATAATCCGAAGAATGTAGGAGCTAATCCTGTAATGTTTAATTTATCTTCGTTATCTTTATCTTCTTTTACCTTACTTACTACAAACTCGATATCGAAAACTCCTCCCATTTCAGCTTTTCCTGATTCTAAATCAGCTGGAGAAACTCTTTTAACAAAGCTTCCTGCAATTTTACTTCCTTCTTTAATTTCACCAGTTTTAGAAACATAAGTATTATCTGCGAATGCCCCTGTAATTTCAACGATGTCTGCTTCTTCTAATCCAACAGTTGCTGCTGACTTGTGCTCTCTTAGAGATGTTACTAGTCCTTCATATTGTTTATTCTTTTTCCCATCTGATTTTAAAGCATAAGTGAAGAATTGAACTTTAACTTCTTTTCCTTCTCCCATATCTACAATTAAATCTCCTTTAATTGCTTTTTCAGTATGGTCTCCTCTTTTCATCTTCTCATCAATAGTAAGATTGTTTTCCATAAGTTTACCTACTATTCTTACTGAGTTTGTTGATTTTCTAAATTCGTTTTTCTTTGCCATGTTTAACACACTCCTCAAAAATTTTTTGTTTACTATATAATATTACCATTCCAATTTATATTTGTCAATGGTCTATAACCTATTTTTTAAGCCCAGCTTCTGTTATAATTTCTTGTAAATCATCTCTAACATTAAGTGTTAATTCAACTTCTGAATCTTCAGTTACTGTAGCCTCTGTTACTTCTTCTTCATTACTAGGAATTTCTAATTGCCCTGTTGCAAGTAAATATTGCATGTAGTGCTCTGGACTCTTAAAACCTGCTCTTTTAAGTTGTTTCTTGTCTGCTTTAGTTATAAGTGTTCCATTTTTCTTCATTTGATTTCTCTTAATTTGTCTTGCTAATGACCCCATAATCGACCTCCTTTATTAGTATATATTCATTATAATATATATATTTAAATTGTCAATACTTATTTAAATAAATACCAACCTTTTTTACTATAAATAAAATTACCAACTGAATTTATACAAGAATCTTCTACCATTATACAACTTCCCATAAGTCCACAAGTTCCCTTAAACTTAACGTATTCTCCTTGTGAATATGTTTCTCTCTTAATTTTTGTTCCTATTATTAGTTCGTTCCAATTAGTAATTTGTTTCATAAATACCTCCTAATGTGCAGCAACGTCTGCGTTATGTATCCAGTCTAAACTTATAAAAGTTTCTCTAGAGCCCATATCTTTTTCTAATTTATTAATAGATTTTTCTGATTTAGCATTATAAGGTCTCATATGATTTTGTATTAAAGTTACAATAAAAGTTATATCATCATCAGAAAGCTTTAATTCTTTTTGATTTTGAAGCAACATATTTAATGCAACACTAGCACTTACATTCTCATGACTGTAATAGTGAGCATATCTTGAATCTTCTCCTTTAGTATTCTTAAAAGTTTTACAATAAGGCTTACCTACATCATGTAATAAAGCTGCTAACATTAATACAAATCTCTTATTCCCTCCTAAATCTGGGAATTCCTCTTTAATAAATTCATATGCTAAATAACAATGTCTTGATAAAGAGAACGAATGATGTTTACTATCTTGTGCAAATTCTCTTGTATTAAATAACATCTTATTTCCTAACATTACAGGAGAGTTTATATACGCTTCATAAGAAGATATATTCTCTAATTCAAATTTACTTAGAACTCCATAGAAATTAGGGTCTTTACAGTTATTCAGAATATATTTAACTTCATCAAAGCCCTCTGATAATGTTGGTAGAGAATATGCTAATAACATTCTATTCATAACATGATGAGGAACAGTTCTTTCTCTAAGTTCGTTAGCCTCATAAGTTTCATATAAGTCACGAGAAATGACATGTGCCTCTATTTCTACACCTTCTCTTTTAAACTTTCTAATGAAAGCTTTTCTCTTTTTAGAATATAAATTTGTAGCGTCATAATAAATAGCATCAACTGTCTTATCATTAATGGCTTGCTCTACCCTCTCATTAGCTATTCTAAAGACTTCTTTGGGGTCACCCTGTATATTTTCATCTCCATATATTTCTTCTCTTATAGAGTCTGATGAGATGACTACAGGGTTTTTATACATTATGCGACAAGCGTCTATAATATAGCTTTTCCCACTTCCTGGTATGCCTACTGGCATTAAAATTTTTGTCATATTATCCCTCCTCATGAATATCAAATTCTTGTCTTTCTGTGCTTGTCATTATTATTGGAGTATTAACAAATAAATCACTCTCACATGAGCTTTTTATTGCGTTTCTAACAATATTATAATGACCATTCTTATTATTTGGTTTATTTAGATTTAAATACCCTATAGATTGCTTATATCCACTTCCAATTGCAATATAATCTTCTATTTGGATTACTGAACCGTCACCAGATATCTCAAAAAGAGTACCTTTATAAGCAAATAAAATATCAATTGGTAAATATGTCTCTTTATTATCTTCTTCAATTAATAGTTTATTATCCTTCATTATTTTAAATATCTTTGGAACTAGTTTAGTCACAACATATTTAAAATCAATCTTTCCTTTTAATGCTGATAATTCATCAACTAAATCTTCTTCACATTTTAATATATTTGAACCTCTTAAAGTGCCGACAATCCCAAATAATACATTGTTTCTACTTCTAAAAATCTTATAATTATTTTCATTCTTAAGAGTTTGCTTTGTACTTCCATATGTTACTTGAGAATCTGCTCCCATTATAACTCTATCGTTCTCTTTATCCACTATAGCCACTACTACGCTCATAAAATCTCTCCTTTTAATTCTTCTAATATTGGCATTTCTTCTCTTATTTCATTTATTTTTTTATACTTCCCTGTTCTGCTTTTTAGCATATTGCAATCATTATTATCAAGATATATATTCCTAACCATACCTCTGATTACAGGACTTAATCCATTTATATATATCATGGCATCTTTTAAAGTTGTAAATTCTCCTCTGATATAGTTAACATATCTTAGAGACACTTCAAGTTTTAACCTAGCATATCTCATAGATTCATCTTTAATTGCTGATATTCTCTCTTTATGAGCATCTGGAACCTTAGAAATCATGTCGTCATAAGTACCATCTGCTAAAGAATGTATTACAACATTAATACTAGCTATTCTGTCTAAAACTCTATGTATTTGAACATAGTCATCACATTTAAGTTTAACTCTTCTAACAGACATATCTTCTTTAATTATTTCTATAACCCATCCTTCTTTTTCGTCTGCCTTATATTTCTTTGTAGCTTCATTAATAAGATTTTTAAATTCCCCAATAAGTCTTGTTTCTGAATGAATCCCTCTAATCCAAACAAAATCTGGATTCGCCATAGGAACGTCATAAGGCTCTGATATTATATATAAGTCATGATTACTAAGTTCTTGACCTGTTAAAGTATTTCTTATACCAATTAAATATAATCCTTCAAATTCTGAACCATAATTAACGACATGAGCATCTCTTCTAGTAATCATTTCGAATATAAATGTTAAGTCTGGGCAATCTTCTATCATAGATTTCATGCCAGAAGTTAATAGATTAATACCATCTTCTAATCTCCACGAATCGTCTTTACTAAGAGCCATACTACCAAACATATGTATTTTACCATTGTAGAATCTAGCTGTTTGCATAGACCCATCTAATTTATCCATGAAGTTAACTGCTATAACATTATCATTTAATATTTCTTTAATAACATTATTCATATTATTTTCTTCAACTTCGTTAAGATTAAAGAACTTTCTAAATGGAGCTACAACTATTTCTTCATTATGTAAATCTATTACAATACTTCTACATTCTCTAAATATAGAATTCTTATCATTCCACATTCCCTCTTGCATTTCTGCTAGTCCGTATCTTATAAGAAGTAAATCTCCCTTTTGATTGAATTGTAATGACTCAACAAATTCATTATACTCTTTTCTATTTAATGTGTCAACCCACTTCTCAAAATTATTTTCAATCCATCTTAATCCTAATTTTTTATAGTCATCTTTTATATTCATAACCATATTAAAAACTGGATTCCAATTATATAATTCTCT